>WUUC01236165.1_pt1 | contig 22308 bp, 19 predicted proteins | sample 6278441 | NCBI WGS metagenome assembly WUUC01 (sample SAMN13675441, study PRJNA597444) | soil metagenome | isolation source: soil | place: USA: Washington | collected 2017-10
AGGGCACGACGTCGACGTCGGATCCTTCACGGTCGTCATACCCCGTCTCCTTGCTTCACGCGAGGCGCGTTGCGGCGCCGATGCGGGCCTGTCTGCCCACCACGAGCGTCGAGTTGTCGGGCAATCCCTCGGCGTTGCCCAGCAGCGCCGGCGAGCCGAGGGCCGTCTCGTCGAGGGTCACGCCCTCGAGGTAGCGACCGATGACCGTGTCGTAGCCGACCATCGACTGTCGGCCGATCCGGAAGCGGGGCCCAACGAACTCGAGCCCGGCGCGCGTGTGGGCCGGCTTCTCGGCCTGGATCAGGTTCTCCAGGGCGCGACGTTGGCCGGGGGACGCCCCGCAGCGCTCCGGGACGAAGACGGTGAACCGGTGGGCGTAGACGCCGAACGGATCGTGCAGCGGGTCCGGGATCGAGACCAACTGGGTAGCACCGACCTGGGCGCCTTCGTCCAGCTGGCTGCGGTTCACGATTCGCTGGCCCCAGAGCATCGCCTGGTCATCGAGCCGGCCTTGACCGAGGAAGAGCCAGCGGCGAAGGCGGAAGTGCTCGAGGATCAGCATCGGCGGCCCCCAGGTGGACGCCGCTTGACGACACCGATCGCACCGGCCGGTTGGGCGCGCACACGGTCCCGGTGACAAGGTGTCGGGGTCGATCCGATCGAGATCCAGGCCGAGGAAGACGAGGACCGATCGCCGCAGGCCCTCTCGTGTCCCACGCAGCGGGTACAGCCGGACGGCAGCCTGAAGCCACCGTCGACGGCGATCCTCAGGCCATTGCCGGTCCAGTGCGACGCCAACCCACGTCGCGAGCCAGCCCAGGAAGTCCGGCGTTCCGTTGCCGCCAGCCGGGGCGGACCGCGCGTCGAAATAGGACGCGAGGCGATCGACCCGCTTCTCGATGCTCCGCAGCGTCGTGTCGAAGATGCTCAGGAAGCGATCCGTGAAGTCGGCGGACACAGGCTCCTGACCGAAGACTGCCGGCAGGTATCGGCGCAGGCTGACCCTGGGAAACTCGACCCGGATGCCGTCGACGCACGGCGTGATGGCCCCGCTGCCGGCGAGTTGCAGGCGCAGCCACAGGAATCGACCACCGCCGCTCCGGACGAGGCAGTCCCAGTCGTTACTTGCGCCCGACGTCCGTTGCCGGGTCTCCCACAGCTCCTCCGCGTCAGTCGGAGGCGGCTGGTCCGTTTCGGCGGTGAACGTCGACACGATCACATGGGTGCCGCGCGGGAGGTCGCCGTGAAGGACGACGCGATGCCACTGACAGCGATAGATCCCGCTATCCAGCGGCCCCGCGATCCACTGGCCGCTGCCGTGGTACATGGGCTGCGGCGCCGGCGGCTCCTCGTCGATGGGTTGCCCATGGCCGTCGAAGAGCCAGCGTGTCGGCTCATCCGCATCGGCCGCCGACGCCGCGCACTCGCAGCCCGGCGAGAGCCGCGACTCGGTGCACAGCCGCGTCATGTCAACGCGGCCGTCCGCGTCTACGGCGAACGGCAGATGCGGGAACCTCGCGAACCAGGCGTCCGGGCGCTCCGCGCCGTCGAGCTCGGCGCCTTTCGCATCGACCACGCGGGCCCGCGAGTCACCATCAACGACCACATATAGCCGATCGAAGCAGTCGACGACCACGCGGCGGATGGCCCCCTGGCCGGTGATCCTGCCCAGCCATCGGCCGGAGCGGTCGAAGCGATGGACCGCACCACCGGCGGAGTCGGCGACGAAGATGCGGCCACGAGAGTCGCGAGCGGCGTCGACTGGAGTCCACGTCGGCGTCGTGCCAGCCGGGGGCTTCCAGTGTCCCCGCAGTCCGTAGCCCGGCAGGACGAAGACGCTGAGCCGCTGGTTGCCGGGGTCACAGAGATACAAGCTGCCGCCACCGACCGCGATACCGGCCGCGGGCTCGCCTGCCGCCAAGATCGACGGACCCAGCTGTCGGGCGCCGGTTCCGGGCCCGCCGATCCCGGGCACAGTCACGAACCGACACTCGCACGGGTCGAACACGCGGAGCCACGGTCCGGTCGGGTCGAGCAGGAAGATCGCGTCATCGGCGATCGCCGACCCGCGGGGTGGGACCAGGCCGCCGAGACTCCCGGCCCGCTCCGAGGTGAACCGGCCCGCTTCTGGAAGGCGAGCGAGCGAGAGCGTGCCCTCAGGCCGCTGCTCCACGCCCTCCGCGGTGGCCTGACGCCAGCCGGTCCGGGCATCGAGCAACAGCCACGTCGGGTCGTGGGGAGGCCCGGGGATCGGCGGCTGCAGAGAAGGTTCGGTCAGCATGAGAAGCTCACTCGTCGAAGGAGTAGCGGACGTCGACGCGGTTCTCGCGGCTGAACAGCAGGACTCCCGCTGGAATGTCGACGTCGGCGCATTCCGCGGCCTGCAGCCCATCGACGGTGATCAGCAACTGATCGGTGCGCTCCACTCCCGGCACCGAGAAGACGCGGTTTTGCACGCGCGAGTAGAAGACGTTGCCTCCGAACGGCCAGCCCTGTCCGTCCTCGCCGCCCCGCAGCGGGTGGAAGTAGTCGAGGAGCGACGTCTCCGCGGCGGCCTTGACGGCCCCAAGGTCGGAATCGTTCTTGACGATGATCGAGACCTCGACGCTTACCTCCTGGTAGGTCGGGGCCACGACGTAGACCTCGGTCGTCAGCAACCGGCGTTGATCGAGATAGGCGCAGACCGTTCGGAGGAGGCCTTCACTCGGCATCGGTCTCGCCTCGGTGGTCGGCGCATCGGGAACCACGACCACGGTTACGACGCCCGGCACTTGTGTTTCAGGGAAGTCCGGGTGCGCCAGTGGAAGCGCCAAGGCCCGTTTGACGTTCCCCGCCTGCTCGGCCGCCGCCTCGAAATCGGAGCCTGTCACGGCGCGGCACTGGCTCTTGAGGGCCTGAGGAGCGCGCTTCTTCGCGTTCTCGAGGGTCTCCTCGTCGCGACCGGCGTATGCGGCCTGCAGGTTTCCGATAGCCGTCTCGTCGATCCCCGCGATCGACGTCTGGAGCGTGCTGACGGCACCCGGTCCGACGTTGCCGCGCTGTCCGCCGCCGAAGCGGTAGGACCGAGCGACCACGTTGCCACCGGGGTTGTCGGGATTCGCCACCGGGATCTGGCCGTTGACCCCGTCGCCGAACCGCACCTCTCCGGTCGTCCGGTTGAGGACGAAGTGTCGATCTCCACGCCGTGATCCGAGTGCGTCGCGCACCTCGGTCCAGGGTTCGAAGCCCTCGCCCTCGTCCACGTCGACGACCAGCGAACCGGCGAGTACCGGGCTGTTCTCGAGTTGGAAGACCTGGTTGGGCCGCCCGTCGCTGCCGCCGAGAACCTCGTCGCCGATGGTCTCAGCCTGTATCGCGGCCACGGTGTTGAACCTGATCGCGAACAGATCCGGTGGGAGCTCGTACCCTCCAGCGACCACCCGGGCGCGGATCCAGTACCGGCCGGCGACGCCGCCGAAGTCGGCTGCCTGATCGACATCCTGCGAGGCCTTCAGATGGACGTGCCCCGACCGTGTCAGCGAAACAGTCTCGTCCGAGTAGAGGTTCAGGGACTGCCAGGCGCGGCCGGTCCACGATTCCCAGCTCAGGCGCGCCGACGGGTACACGCGGGTCGCGGGAAGGCCGCACGACACCGGCGACGGAGCCTTGGATTCGGGCGCGCGCCAGAAGGTCAGGTCGAGGTCGATCCCACCCGGGATGGGAGCATCCAATCCCAGGAGGAGCGCAGAGCCCTGGTTCGCCAGGGGACCGAAGGGCTGGAAGCCGCCATCGGGCTTGTCGTTCTGCGTCGTGAGGATGGTGTACGCGAACCCGTCGTATGCGAGCACGGCGGTGAGACGAGCTCGCAGGGCGGTCATCGCCAGGGCCGTCTCGAAGATCGTCGGCGGCAGGCCATCGCCGGGGTCGGCGCTCAGCTGAGTAGCGCCCGGCACGATCACGTACGGGGCTGGCGCCGAAGGCAGCACCGGGAAGGTGATGTCGACCTGGGCGGGCGCCGCCGGTTCGAGCTCGATCCCGATCAGCTCGAGGAACTTGAGGTAGTTGAGAGCCGGGACCTTATTTAGCCGGTACAGGGTGAGGTCCGTCAGCCAGGCAAAGACCTCGACCATCGTGACGCCAGGGTCAGTCTCATTGACGTCAGTCCAGACGGGCGTCCACTCAGGCGTGTACCGCGCAATCCGGGTACGGACCTCGGTCATGATGTCGTCGAACCGACGATCGTCGATCCTGGGCGGGTACGCGTCGAGCGGCATGGCTACGTCCGCTCCGTGATGTAGTACGGGTAGACGAGGTTCCCGCGGGCGTTGTTGGAGCGGACTCGATAGCTCACCCGAATGAGCAATAGCTCGGGCTGCGACGGCGACGACTCGGCATCGACGTCGAGAACGTCGATGCGCGGCTCGGATGCCACGAGCGCCTGTCGGACGGCGCGGGCGACCATGCTCAGCGCGCCCGGATTGTTCGGTGTGAAGACCAGGTCGTGGATCCCGCAGCCAAACTCGGCGAGCATGAGGCGTTCGCCCTTGGCAGTGCTCAAGATCAGGTAGATCGATTCCTCGATCCGCTGCTCGTCGCTCGCGCGGGCAATCCGTCCGCTGGGTGTCACCTGGACAGGAAACTTCCAGCCCGTTCCCAGGAACCCGCGGTCGGCCGTCATCTCAGCTCACTGCCAACACGAGCTCGTCGTATGCCGTCAGCCCACGCTGGCTGACGCCGGTCATGTAGAAGTGCGTCAACCCGATGCCGAGTCCGGCCATATAGGCGGCGGTGAACGCCACCTGCACCGTCAACGTCGGCGTGTCCCACGAGCCACCGGCGGGCGCCACGATTAGGCCCGGTGGGACCCCGTTGGAGACCTCGGCGCTCGTCGCCAGCGGTTCGCTGATGAGCGTCAGAATCCGCTGCATGGGGAACGGGTGTGTCAGCGTGAACGTCGCTGACAACGTTGCCGGCTGCATCGTCGCGGAGTTGAACGCGAGCGCCTTCGGGATCGCCTGGACCACGGGCGCCGTCACGTCGAGGAGGTACGGATCGAGCGGCGGTGGATCCTGGCCTGGCGGCACGGGAACCGGCGTGCTGTCGTCCACTCCGAAGTGCGTCTCGACCAGGGTTAGGGGCAGGCGAGTGAAGGTCAGATTGAAGTCGGTCGTCAGGATCACCCGCCGCCCTGCCAGCGTTGTGGCGTTGAGCCCCATCGATTTCAGCGTGTAGCCGACGCAGGGGTATGGCGCGCTGCACGTGAGGGTGCCCGTGTCGCCCTCGGCGCACACGAAGCCGTCGTCGACGGTCCAGATAGGACTCGCGGGCGTGGTCGTCCCCAGTCCCATGTGGGGACAGGTGATGACCGCGTTGGTGGTGAGTACGAGCGGCATACGACTCGCCCGTCACTGGAACTTCATGACGTTGTCAGCCATAACCAGCTTTCGGCCGCCGCCGGCCAGCGTGATTGAGGCCTTCGTGTCGTCGAGGACGATGCTGAGTTTCCCGGGCGTTTCGACCACGACCCTCTTGGCACCATCCGTGTCCTCGAACCGGAGCGTGTGACCGCCCGGCGTCCGGATCACGCGGAGTGCCGGGTCCGACTCCGGCGGGCGGTCCTTGCCGTTCCAGAGCGATCCGACAACGAACGGGTGGTCCATCTCGCCGTGCTCGAACGCGACCAGAACCTCGTCATCTGGCTCGGGCATGAAGAACAGGCCCCGGTCGTTGCCGGCGAGGGGCGTCGCAATCGGCGCCCACGCGCTGCGGTACTCCCCGCTCAGCCATGGGAACTCGACCTGGATCCGTCCCTCGCCGGCGGCATCGTCGAGCGACCTCACGATGCCGATGACGACTCCCGGCATCTTGTTCATCGCCGGCTTCCCGCGCAGTCGTTCTCGCGGCGCGCATTGAACTTCGTCGTGTAGCCGCTGTCCCCGATGACGTGTGTCGTGTCGGTGACGAAATAGGTGCCGCTGAACCGGGAGCCGACGCCCTGGATCCGGATCTGTCGCCCGGCTCGAAGATCCGGAAGGCCGACCGTCGTCCCGCTCGCCTTGACGATCTCCTTCAGGCGATCCTCAAGAATGGCGATCGCACGCCGGCGGGCCTGGCGCTGGTCGAACACGGGCTCGTCGACGACCACCTCATCCCGGGTATCGCACTGCCTCAGGAGGCGATGCAGATCCCGGTTGCAGGTCACGTCCCCGGAGTCAAGGTCCGCCTTCTCCTTGATCGCCGCTTTGGTTCGGCGGTTCCACCCCTTGACCGTGACGGACCGGACTTGGTTGGCCGTTGTCAGGGTCGGCTTAAAGTCGATCAGCGACCGCCCCCACACCAGCTCGAACGTGTCGTCACGAAGACCAGGGACACCCTGGCCCTGTGAGGGCCCGAAGTAGAGGCGCTTCCTGGACCCCTTGACCTCCGAATCCTCTTCCTGGACGAAGAGCACGTAGCCACGCTCCCGAGCCCGCTGGAAGAGGAAGTCGATGTCGTACTGGTTCTTCTGGGAGACCATGTCAAGAACGGGCTCGCGGCCCTTCGCCTTGGCGTCGATGACGATCGGCAACGGGAAGCGCTTCTTGCCCGACTCCTTGTCGACCTTTCGAGCGATCTCCTCGGCAATCTGGCTGTCCGACCGGTTCGGCCACGGCTCCGTGTACTGCTTGGTTCGGAGTTGGTGGAGGACGTTGAGGCCGCGGACCGTGAGCGTCGGCGGGCCACCGCTCGGCCAGCTGGGTTCCAGCGTCGTGAAGTTGCCGACGACCATGAGCCGGAGCAACGAGTCGTCGTCCGCGTAGCCCATGCTGATGCTGGCGCTCGTGTCACACGGCTCGAACACCTTGAAGAGCTTCGACGACTCCGTTCCACCGTCGATGTCGGCCTGCGTCTCGGACCCGACGTACTTGTAGGCATTGCGAGTGGCGTCCCAGTTGTTGAGCGTCAGTTCGAAGGTGTCGATAGATGCGATGTCGTCCTTGTAGGTGACGCTGACCACGTCGCGGGCGATGTCACGCGGCAGCCCCACGCCCTCGATCTTCACGAGGAACCGGGGCGAGAAGAACGCGCGCTGACTCCGCGACTCGCGGTCAAGGCTGACGACAGCCACGGTCATCGATCCCCGCGCCGGCGGCCTGATCGACCGGCGGCAGCGCTACGAATGTCCCGGCACCCAGCCGGCGCGGATCCTCTATGCCATTGCAATCGGCGATCAGGCGCCACTCCTGCGGGCGACCGTAGTGACGCGAGGAAACGCCCGTCAGGGTCTCGCCCCGCTTGAGCACTACGCTCTGCGTGCGGTCGGGCGAGTTGAGACCGAGCTGCTTGAGCTGCTCGTCGAGCGTCCGATACTCGCGAAAGGTGACGGTCAAGGTTGCCCGAAGCGGAACCCCATCCGGGCTGAAGAGCGTGAACTTCTGCTTGACGCTCTCCACGACGCACTGGAAGTCGGTTCGACGCTGGTTGCCGAGCTGCTCTGAGAGCTGGCTGCCGGGGAACGACTCGCCCCACATGAACGCGCAAATCGGCGGGACGTGCTGGCTGGGCACGATCTTGAGCAGCTGGAAGATCTTGTCGGTGTGCTCCGTCACGCTCCGGGCATCCGCGCCCATGCCGTCCTCGGTCGTGTCGAAGAAGAGGTCGACGGTGAGCTTCTCGGCCTGGCCGCGGACGAACTGCTGGAGCGGTGCGTCGAGGCCGGGGATCGCGATCTCGGCGAGCTGAACGCTCTTGTCGAACGACAGCTCAGTCGGGTTGAACATGAGGTCCATGAACTCCATCTCGTTCGGAGTCCACATGACCACCAACTGCGCCTTCTGCGGTGGCATCGTCAGCGCTCCCGCTCGGGCTGGCGGCGTGCGCCGTCCAGGCTGAGCTCGGAGTCGACGCGCTTGGCGTGGTCCTGCTGGTCTTTGACTGCCTGGAGGACAGCCCGCACGAGCTTCTCGAGTGTCTGGGGGGCGAGAAGCGCGTCCCCATCCACTGCGCGAAGCGTGGTGACGACCTCGTCGATGATGACCTGCACGACTACAGCGCTCCGGCGACGATCGAGGTCGCGCCACCGACGAAGCCCATGCCCGGAACCTGGTACATCCCTTCATGAGCAATCTCGATCGCCTCGATCGCGACGCTGTTCTGCGACGCGTTCAGCGACGGACCCGTGTACTTGACCGGCAGGCCGCGGCGGAAATACCAGATGTTGTTCGGTACCCGTAGCTCGTTCATCAGGACGATCAGGCCGTCCCGGCGCTTGCCCCTTCCTTCAACGAAGCCGTAGTGCCAGTCCCACAGGGCCGCACTGAGTCCGACACCTTTCTTCAGCGTGATGTTCGGCCAGGCGACCCGAGTCGGAAACTTGAGGACGGTGCCGTTGTTGCCGCCCTCCTTGTATTCCTCCACGGCCAACGTCATGTCCAGGCCTGTGCACTCGCTGAACCCACCGAGGGCGACATCGAGGACTGCCGACGCGGTCAGCGACCCTGCGAGGGCGAGCTTGCTGCTCGTGTCGATCAGCGTGACCACGAAGTTGTGGTTCAGGACGGGGTCCGGTCGGACACCGAGCCCGCTCACGAGTGCCACGACACACCTCCGGAGCGTGGCATCTCGACGATCTCGAGTTCGTTGTCGGCTCTGCCAACGCGGAGGACGATGAACTCGAGCGGGTACGAGGGGGCGATCCCGACGTCAGCGACGAAGCGGCCGTTGCTACGTTCTGCCGCGGGGTTGTTCGTCTCGTCGCAGCGGACGAAGAAGGCCTCGGCGGGCGTGGCGCCCGCGAGCGCGCCACGCTGCCAGAGGGCCAGCAGGAAGCTCGCGATCGCCAGCGTGACCTTCGTGCGAGTCGCGACATCGTTCGGCTCGAACACGACCCATCGGGTCGAGTGGTCGATCGCCTCCTCGATCATCATCATCAACCGCCGCACGTTCACGTAGCGCCAGTCGGGATCGCTGCTCATCGTCCGGGCGCCCATGACCCGCATGCCGCGGGAACCGAGGGCGCGAATGACGTTGATGCCCAGTGGACTGAACGCACCGTGGACCGCCTCGTCCACGTTGATCGTCACGTCCTCGGCCCAGACGAGAGGAGCGTTCGCCGGGGCCTTGTGCACGCCAATCGCCAGGTCGGATTGGGCGAACTGGCCCGCGACGTGGCCGCTCGGAGGTATCGGCCGGGTCGGCTCGCCTCCTGACCGAAGCGGGTCGACGACCCGGAGCCACGGGTAGTAGAAGGCCGCGTACGTCGAGTCGAAGCGGCTGCGCCAGGCGCGTGCCTGGGACAGCCCGTCAACGGCCGACCGCGCGGCGGCCAGCGGTGGGTCGATGAGCGCCACTCGGTCGCGTCGCTCATCGCAATGCTGGACGAGTGCCGCCTGGACTCGAAACACGTCCTCGTCGGCGAACACAGGCGGCTGGTCGCCCTGGGCGCGTGGGCCCCGAAGCGCCGTCGGCTCGCCGCCGAGCAGGCATGGGTCCGGCTCGCAGCAGGGCGGCAGAGGTGCGTATGCGGCGGGTGGTATGGGCTGGATCAGGATGTCCGGAGCCGCCACGATCGCCACCTCGTCGACGACGTCGAGGGCCCGGATCCCCCGTCGTTTCAGCGCGAGGGCAGCGTCGTCGTCCCACGGGCTGACCGCTTCGCCGATGAAGTCATCGGCGGTCACCAGCGCGAGGCCGTCGGCTCCCCCTTCGAGGGGCAGCTCGTACAGGGCGCCCTCGACTGCGCGAACCGCGAGCCGTTGGCCTGCGGCGATCGCGGCGGCATGGGCGGACAGCTGCGCCGGTGTCAACCCGTCCCCGCCCAAGGTGACCAGGTTGTCGGAGGCGGGGTCGACGAAGAGAACGACGAAAGGCGGTTCGACGACCGAGGCGGGAGCCGTCGGGCTGAGCAACTCGAGCCGCGTTCCAGCCTTGAGGCCGCCAACGGATACGAGATGCAGCCGCCGAGCATCGTCGACGCCAGCGACCTGGGTGTGAGGCGCGACGTGGAGAGGTTCGATGGCCGCCAGCCCGTCCATCCGCAAGTCTTGGATGTCGCGCAGGTCGTCGATCGTCAGCGGCATCGGTGCTGTGGGTACCGACGCCTGCCCGTTGTCGTCGAGCCTGACGGCGAGTGGCGCGAGGAGACCCGGTCCGTAGCGTGGATGTTCCGGGATGAGGTGGAGGTTCTCGAACTGGGCTACCAGTCTGCCCCGCTCGCGCACGACGACCGTGTACTCGACGGTGCCGACAGAGATCGCTCGATCGGGGTCGAATCCTCTTGGAGACTCGACGTCCAGTGGGGCGTCGTATCCAAGTCGCTTCGTCGGATCCGGGTGCACCCAGATCAGCCGCCCCGTTACGGCGTCGACCTCCGAAACCACCCGCCACGCTTCGAGCGAGTCCTGTCGAAGGTGGACCAACGTGCCCCGGACGAAGCCCGCCGTCGTTGCCACTCGCGACGCGTCGCTGCGCGAACCAGCCGCGATCGTGATCGTCTGGGCCGCCGACGTCGGTCGGACGAGGACCGTCAGATCGTCACCCCAGACCCCGGGGCTGGACGCGCTGAGTCGCCAGATCGGTCGACCGGACGCGGCGAACAGGGTGATCCCGGCGGTGCTCGCACCACCGGCCTCAGCCCGGCTTGCGACCCGGACGACCCAGCAGCGCCGGCCTCCGTTCTCGAAGAACGCCCGAACCGCGTAGCCCAGGAAGGCGCTGCCGGTGACCGTTCCAAAGTGAGCTTGAGCCTGCCGCCACGACTGCAGCGGAACGGGCGTGTCCAAGGGGCCACGGCGCGCAAACCCGACGAAGGCAGCGATGTCGGTGCGGATCGCAGAGATGGCGGGCGCGCTGGCGTCGACCCGTTCGTAGTACACCCCGGGCGCCGCGTAGGTTGGCACGGATCAGGCCTCCAGCGTGATGCCTTCGTGGATGATCTCGAGCGACTGCATCGCGACGTCATTCGCATTGGCCTTGAAGGTCGGACCCTCGATCTTGCGAATCCAGGCGTTCTCGACGCTCCAGCGCATCACGTCGCGCCGCTGGTCGTCCATGAGGACGACGGTCACTCCCCGCCGATCGGGCACGCCCAGCTGGACGTTTCGGTACCAGTCCCAGAGGTCGCGATTGCCCGTGTATCCATTCTTGAGGGTGAGGTTGTTCTGCTTGAACAGGGCGGGCAGCTTGCGGTTCGTGAGCTGTAGGTCCGTCCCCTCGCGGTAGTCGACGGAGTCGATTTCGGTGACGAGGCCGGAGACCTCGCTGAAGGCGCCGACGCTCACCCCGTCGATCTCGATGCGGAAGTTGAATGCTCGAAACGGATCGGCCCGTTCGCCGGTCGACATCTGATGTCCTCCTAGTCAGCGCGCGCGGTCCAGAGACCGATGCGGATGATCACGAACTCGGCAGGCTTCACCGGCGCCACGCCGACCAGCACGATCAGTCGGCCGTTGTCGATGTCCGTCTGGGTCATCGTCGTCCGGTCGCACTTCACGAAGTACGCCTCCTCCGGCCTGACGCCTTCGAGCGCGCCGTTTCGCCAAACCGTGGTGAGGAAGTTGGAGATCGTCCGCTGGACGCGAGCCCAGAGCGGCTCGGCGTTCGGCTCGAAGACGACCCATTGCAGGCCGCGATCGATGGATGCCTCGATGAAGATCAAGAGGCGCCGGACGTTCACGTACTTCCAGTCCGGATCGCTCGTGGCCACGCGTCCGCCGAACACCCGGATGCCCCGGTTGTTGTCGCGGAAGTCGCGGATCACGTTGATGTTGACCGGAGACGGGTTGAGGATGTCCTGCTGCTCCTTGGTGAGCAGCCGCTGGAGGCCGAGGATCCCGCGGACGATCTCGTTGGCGGGCGCCTTGTGAACGCCCCGTTCGATGTCCGTGCGGGCGTACACCCCAACCACGTGTCCGCTTGGCGGTATCGGATAGCCGGGCTCGCGCCCTGCCGGGATCGGAAGTGGATCCGGGACGGTGAGCCACGGGTGATAGATGGCCGCGTACTTCGAGTCGAACTGCTGGCGTTGCACCTGGACGTCGGTCAAGGTGTCCTGCGGAGGCGTCTGAGCGTCAAGAACGGCGAAGCGGTAGCGCAGGAGCTCGCAGTGGTTGATCAGCGCCTCCTGCACCTGGACCGTCGTGCGCCCGGGCGCCGCCACGATGCTGATCTCGTCGATGTTGCGGAGCGACTGCAGGCCGGTCCGGTTCTCCGGCGTCGGGTCATCGACGCCTTGGTACATCAGGTCCGTGAGGGTCGCGATCGAGTCGTCACCAACTATGCGTTCGAGGCGGTGACGAGCCGGGCGGATCCGGCCATCCGGCAGGACGTCGATCAACGCCTCCGGCCCGACGCGGATCGAGAACAGCTCCGCCTCGCTGACAGCAGCCGGGAGCAGGTCCTGAGCACGATCGTGGACGCGGACGTACCACGATTCGCCCTCTGGCCGCCGGTCGGAGAGACGCGGCGGCCCTTGGATGTCACCGATCGCCGCCTGCACGTATCGGCTGTGGCGAGGATCCATCGAGAGGTGGCGGAAGACCTCTTCGGCAACGATGGTTTCGTCACGTGACGGGACCGCAGGATCGGGCGTCCGGAGGAGCTGGACCGCAAGCTGGAAGTCGCGCGACGCCACCCGAAGTGACTGGCCGGCTGGCAAGCCCGCCGCCACCGCCAGTTGAAGCGGATCCAACCCGGGCGCGGCCAGCCGGACCTCGCGGGTCGCGCGGTTCAGGCTCTCGACCTTGAGCAGCGGGTCGATGACCGCCCTTGTCTGCGGGTGTCGCACTTCGAGGACCGTCCCCGCCTCGACGTTCGCGATCGAGCTAAGGCGGACCTGCTGCGGCGGGCCGAGGGGTTGCAGGTCCGTCGGCGCCACGAGCCCGGGGTCCTCGTCCTGGACCGACACGCGAAGCCGATTGCCCCACGCGCCCGGATCCAGGGCCTGGACATCGATGAGTGGTTGTCGTTCTGCTACGACCGACCCGGCCGGGTGCGCCCCAAGAAGAGTTGTGCGGAGCGTCACCATGTCAGGCGTGGGAACGACTGGTGCGCCCGAGAGGCGGTGGAAACTGAGGCCGCCCGCGCCGGTCGTGACGCGCACGATGTCCGTCGCCGCGTAGCCGTCGCCGTCGCTGATCAGGAGACTCAGCTGACCGGTTGTCGGTTGGACGACGACGACGCTCGGCGAAGCTGCGCCGACGCCCGGGGCAGCCTGGATCGTCACCTCGGTGCCAGCCGGATAGCTCCCGGCCAACGCTGGTTGGACCCGGACGTTGCCGGCATCGGGCGAGACGCCTGCAGGTCCTCGAGCCGGCACGTCGGCAATCGTCACGATCTCGCCATCGGCAATTGAGCCAATGCGGATCAGCATCTCTTCCGCCAAGCCCATCCGATTGTCGACGGCCACAAAACGGGTGCCGGCGTTCGCGTCAGCCGTCGTCGTCTTGGGCGCGGGTACGACGGGAGTGTTGACGGCGTGAGGGTTCGCCAGCGGACTCACGAGCGTGACGGTGGGCGGCGTCGCAGCTTCGTCGATTGCGGAGATCACGACGGTCTCGCGGATCGCCGCCGCCGGCTCGACAACAAGCGCCTGGCCGAGGACGAGTCCAGCGACATCAATCGCGAGCGTCTGGTCGCCTGCGACGGTGGCCGCCGCGGAGCGCTCGTCGTCCTCGATGGTGACCTGCTCGGCGATCGAGCCAGCCGGATACCGAGTGTAAACAGGCGTCGCAAGTGGCAGCGTCGCGAGCGTTCCGATGCGGCGGACCTCGCGTTGCGTGGCGTCGACGTCCAGGGTCATCACGCCGCTCGTCCGTGTGTCAAATGCGGAGGCTCGATCATCGACGAACAGGAGGACATCGCCACCGTTCGCACGTGTATCGATGTTGGCCGCCGTTGTTGCGACGGGGTTCGCGTCCAACGGTCGAACGGGCGTCGAAATCGGGTAGGCCATCGCCAGCGGACTGTCCAGCGTGGCCGTGGCCTCGGAGTTCGTTCCGCTAACCACTCGGGCAGCGCCTAGCGCCGCCACATACCGGTACTCGGCCAGGGCGCCAGTCCCGACCTCGAGCAGCACGCCGATCCTCGCGGGGTCGGTGGGCGCGAGAGCGAGCTGGGCCTGGACTTCTGCCGCGATGAGGTCGACGTCCGCCGTCAGCCCGTTCAACGTGATCTGGGTATCGCCAGCCTCGCTGTCGGCGCCTGTTGCCACCGGGCTGAGGGTTCCGCTGCCCGCGGACGGGAGATCAAACTCACGGACCGGCGTGTTTGGTGCATGGGAGCGGCGTAGCGGGAGGTGCAGGGGAACCAGGACGGTCTCGGTCGTCGGCGCGGAGTCAACCTGTCGGTATTCCGACCCGCTGCCGTCGCCGATCCTCACCCAGTCATCGGCAGCGAGAGCCTGTCCGTCGAGCACGATCAGAAGCGGAAGGTTCGCAGCGCTTCCCGTCCCTTCGGATGCGGCGCGGAGGAGCATGGTCGCCGCGCCTGTCGGATCACCGTTGTCGAACACCGATCCGGCCGCGGACGTCGCACCATTGCGATTGATCACTCGGACGATGTAGACGCGCTTGCCGCCGTTCTCGAAGAAGCCCTGGACGGCGTTCGGCAGGTAGCAGTGACGGTCCTGCGGGCCGTTCGAGAACGCCGTGAAGTCGAGGTGATCGCCAAACCACCGGCGGAACTCGCCGAAGCTCGTGACGAGGATGGGGACGTCGAGCGGTCCTCGCTCTGCCACGCCGATCATCCCGGCCGTGCTCGTGCTGACGCCCTCGATCGGCTTGCTGCCCGTGTCGACCTCTTCGACGTAGACGCCCGGAGCCAGGTACTCAGGCATTGCCCTTCTCCTCGCGGTTCCACCAGCCGTTGAAGCGTCGGTTCATTCGAGGGGCCTCCTAGGCCTGCACGAGGTCGAGCCGGTCCTCGGTCAGGCCGGCTGTCGGGCTGAATGTCACGGTCTTGGCCGTCGGAGCTCCGCCGCTTCCTTCGACACAGACCTGGGCGACGCGATTCAGCGGTGGCAATCGGTAGAAGCCGTCGGCGTCGGTGGTCGTCCCGAAGATGCTGACCACGTGGTACTCGGAGGCAGCGCCGCCGTTGACCTCGACGACGTTGCCCGACGCCAGCGCTGCAACACTTGCCAGGAACACGCACGTATCTCCGGACACCGCGTCGCGAGTAAAGGCGGTCGAGGCTCCGGGAGCCTGCGGTACGCCTCGGCGAGCGACGGCCGACCGGCGATGGTTGCGCGACAGCGGGTTCGCGAGGTCGACCGTCCCTGGCAACGTGGCGTCGCTCGGCACGCCGATGGAGCTGATCTCGACGTATTCGATCCGGCCCGGGTCGTCGGCGTCGACGACAAGCAAGTCGCCGACCGCCAGGCCTGTGCGGTCGCTCAATGGGACCGTCGTCACGCGCGTAGCCACGTCGGCCGTCAGCAGCTTGTCCGCCCCGGCGGTGATCGTGACCGTTCGCCGCTGCACGACGCCCGTCGCGATGACCCGTGGCGCAAGCAGGGGCGGGTCGATCGCCACGAAGTCGGCCGGGATTTCCTGGTTGGAGGCTGTCGGATCCGGCGGCTGCAACCAGATGCCCGAGATGCGAACCGATCCGCCAGCCACCGGGAGCCGCGGGCTGCCGCCAGCCTCCACGACGAGTCGACCGCGGATGGTCATTGGGCTGCGACGAAGGGGAATCTCGGCTCGGTCGGGCGTGAACGTGGCCGGAAAGCCGGGCTGCGCAGGGAGCTGCGCCTCGTACGCGAACGGGACGTAGCCGTCGACGTGGAAGGTCATCGGGACGCTGTAGGCCTGGGTGGCGAGTCCAGGAAACGCAGCAAATGGGATGCCAACGAGCCCGGCCAGGCCGTCGCTGGCGACGCGTGGGTGCAGAGCGTTGAAACTCGTATCGACTGCGGCGCGCCCAACAGCCGGCCGTCCCGTCACCTCGTCAACGAGACGAGCGATGACGACGGCGGACTGAAGGTGCCCGAGTGGCGCGATGGGGTCGAACGATACGGTGACAGTGCGATCGTCAAGGTCGACCGTGCGACGCGTCGTCAGCGCCATCTCACCCGCCCGCCACGAGGATTCCGTACTCGGGAACGACCACCTCGACCGGCGTGACGTCCTCGGGCTCCTGATCCGGGTCGACCGCAACGACGGTGACCTCGTACGAGACCGAGAGGCGGTATGACGCATCGAGGGAATGCCAGACACGCGTGATCTCTTCGAGGGTCATCGGCTCCAGTCGTGCGGTGAGGTCGAGGGTCACCGGACTGAGGCCTGGCTGGAGATCGGCGCCCCGCAGGACGGGATGCTCGTACAGCGCCTGAAGGACCTTGCCGAGCACCTCCTGGGCGAGCTCGGGATCCGTGGGGGCGTCGCGGATCGGCGTCATGAGGAAGTGCAGGCGCAACGGCAGCGGCACCGGGAGCAGTCGATCGATCCCGATTCGCTCCGGCGGAGCGTTGACTCGCTCCGAGTCCCGAACCACCCGATACAGCCAGACGGACAAGCCTTCCGCCGGTCTCGCGGCCATCTCTGCCGGCGTGTCGGCGCTGACCACCATCGCACCGCCGAGGGCCGAGTTGAAGAAGACCCCTAGGAGTGCGTCGTTTTCCAGGCGGTCTCGAAGGTATGAGATGAGCGTCTGGCTTGTGGCTCGAAGGGCTGTGTGCATCAGGCATCCAGCCCGGTCGACCGTCGCGCTGGCGCGCCCGCGGCGGCCCTCGTGAGGGCGCCCGCCCTGGGTCCGCGGCCCGTGATCGCATCTACCAGGGACGCCTTTGACAGGTCCTCGAGCCAGCCCGTCTGAATGGCGAGCTGGCCGACGACGCCCGAGCGCGCATGATCGACGAGGCCGACGACGCGGACGTTCCCGCGATCCTCGAGGAAGCGGCGACCAGCGACCGGCAAGTCAAATCGGTCCGCTGGCAGGACGATGACATCGGCCGACGTTCGCTGGACTGCTGACTCGAGATCGGCGCTCGGCGAGGACTCCACGACCTCCACGCTGTCTTCGTCAGCGAGTAGGCGAGCGATGACGTCACGTACGAGCGGAGGCAGGTCGACGAGAAGCACCCTGGTTCTGCCCACGTGGAAGGTCCCTTTGCGAAACTGCGCCCCCAGAGCCTGGGCTGCTCAGGGGCGGTGGGAAATGGATCGATGGATCCGAATTGGATCCATGCGCGGATCTAGATCCCGCACCTCAAGGAAGGCCCATCCGAAGCGACCAGCAGGTCGGCTCAAGGCGGATTAGCGGGCCAGGGATCTCCACGGCGCAGAGCCGGAAAGTGCTCGTCCGGGATCCGGGCGGTCAAGCGCCCCAGCCGTCCCGACCCGTAGTATCAACCGTGACGCCGCCTCCGACCGTCCCCGCGCTCCGAGCTTCTCGAGGATGTTGTGGACGTGGTTCTTGACCGTGGATAGCTCCACCGTCAGAGCGGCGCCGATCTCCTTGTTCGTCATGCCGCGACGGATCAGCTCGAGAATCTGAACCTCCCGCGGCGTCAACCTGGCCAGCGTTGGCCGCTGGTCTTCGTGAGCGAGCGCGGCCACCCGGTGAAGGAGGGTCGCGGCGACACGAGGGCTGCATCGGACCTCCCCTTGAACCGCGGACCGGACGGCCGCGATGAGCTCTCCGACATCGGCATCGCGAGTCACATATCCAGCCATCCCGGCCTCTGCGAAACGGATGATCTCCGGTTCTAGCTCAGGGATGGAGAGCACAAGAACCCGGAGTCCGGGGAACGTCGCTATCAACTCCCGGACGACCTCGACCCCCTGCGTCGCTACGTCCCATAGCACGACGTCGGGAGCGAGAACCCCGAAGTCCAGCTGGAAGGCGTCCGCACTGCGCGTGCCGGCCACGACCTCGATCTCAGAATGAGACCCGATGAGTTCGGTGAGCCCATCGCGGAAGAGCCGGACGTCCGCCACGATCAGGACACGGATCGGTGTGGAGCCCGGCGAGGCCCCGGTCGACTGCACGGCTGGCAGCCCGTCGGCGACCAGCGATGCCGTCACCTACCCACCGATGCATCCCGGCGGCTTGCCGGTCGCACCCCAGGCGGCAGACACGTGTCGTGCTCCTCGTCCCACGAGCCCATGTTGGATCCGTGCCCTCGAGCCGTCTGGGGCACGCGAGTTGCACCCCTTAGGACGAGTACGCTCCCATCCCGGCCGTCACCTCTCCGTTATCGATTCGTCATCGGAACTCCGAGCGACGAGCATGCCGAGCGTTGAGCGAACCAAGTCGCAAACCTCGTCTGGCGTCTTCGCCGATGAGCTGATGCGGGCCTCCGACGCACCTTCGACCGTCGTCGTCACGATCGCCCGGAGTGGAAACTCTGCATGGCCTTCGACCCATGCTCGGATGACGATGACGACGGGATCGTCCAGCGACTCTGTGGACACGGCACGTATTCAATGCCGCCGCGCGTTACGGTCGCGTGACCGGCGTGTCTGCGTCGCCCACAGTCGGGCCGCCGGCCCGTCAGTACCGAATGAGCGTCGCCCACAGCTCGCGCATCGCGCGTGACGGCCCGAGGTCGAGTTCATCGCGCAGCAGCCGCTCGTATCGCCGATATTCCCGGATTGCCTCGGACTGATTCCCTTCGGCGGCGTGCGCGCGAATGAGGACCCGGTGAGCGCTTTCCCGCAACGGCTCGCCACTCACGGCGGCCAGGCCAGCCTGAATCGCCTGCGCGAACTCTCGTCGCGCCGTGAGCCGCTCGCAAAGTGACTCAAGTGCATGCAGTCGCAGCTGTCGGAAGCGCTCCTGCTCGATGATGATCCAGTCCTCGGACCACTCGGCGAGCAGGTCGGCGCAAAGGAGGTCGTCATCGACGGCCGCGTCGACCTCGGACTCAGAGTCGATGAGGCGGCGAGCAGTGGCCTGCGCAGCGTAATAGTCGACCGGCAGCTGTGGGGCCAACTGGATGTTCGGACCGTCAGCCAGGACGAAGGCTGCGAGCTGCGTAGGGATCATCCACAGCGCGGAGCGCAGACTGGCGAACGCCCGATTGGCCCCGGCATCGGGCCATAGCGTCCCGGCGACGAACGTACGCTGCAGCTGCGTCCGCTCGACCGCCAGGAGCACGATTAGGCGCTGTGACCTCGCCGAGACTGCAACAGGCGCGCCTGCGAAGCGAAACTCGAACCGCGGCAGGAGTGACAGCCGAGGATTGGCGCCGCGCGTTCCCGGAGGCGCCAGTCCACGAGCTGACGCGGGGCTGATGCCTGCGATGGTCGCGTCCATCGCGTCCCTCCTGCACGTCGGGGGATGCGCGCGCGGGGCGCGCCCTCAAACCGCTCCCAGAGTCAAGTATTCTAGGACCCTGGCGTCACTGGAGCGTTATCGATTGGTCCACCCCTGACACTCTGAGGCCTAACGGCGACGCAACACTCCGCCCGATTGGCTTCCGTGTCGGCGGCAGGGCCGCAAGCCATGGGACGGAGGTCTGCGATGCAGGTCATCAAGGCAGGGGACCTGGAGCTGATGAGAACGGTCCGCATGCCTCTCGAGCAGGTTGACGGTGACGCATTGCGAACCCGGCCGATCACCGGAGTGCCTTCTGCGGAAGCATCGGTAGCCAGTGAGGGACTCGAGGGGATCGTCGTCCGATTTGCCGCAGGGAAGAAGACCAAGTGGCATCACCATCCGACCGGACAGGTCCTCTTCGTCCTGCGCGGCGCCGGCCGGATCGGCACGGCGACCGAGATCCGGCACATCCATGCTGGCGACATAGCCGTTGCCGCCGCCAACGAGTGCCATTGGCACGGCGCGTCGGTTGATGAGGAGCTCGTTCACCTAGCAGTCTCCCGCGAGCGCGCGGTCTGGTCGACAAGGGCGGTTACAGCCGAGGAGTACGCCGGAGAGGTGGCTGCGGTCAGTACCGCTCCGGGCAAACTTTGCCCCGAGGCCGCACCAGTTGGCACTCCTCGACTTGGTCGAGTCGATCGGGTGGTCGGTCACTCTCTGTCCGAGAGTCGGTCCGCGAAAACGGCTTCGGCAGGCTTGGGAAAGGCCATAGCCAAAGTCGAGGGTGCCGCGACGGACAGGCGCTCCTGATGTCCAGCCGTTGAGGTAGCCAGTTGTCGTCCGCAAGACCTGAGGGCCGTCGTCACCGCGTGGCCTTACCTGCAGCTAGACCCGGAGCGACGACACGCCGACAAGAGGTCTTGCAGCCGTCGGCCTCCGATCCACGGGATGGAAGGAGCCGCAGATGACGCGCGTGCGACCAAAGGCAATCATCGCCGTGTTCGGAGGGACGGATCATAAGGCGGTAGGGCTCGCGCGTGAGTTCGGTACGATCATCGCGAGCCGGGGCCAGATCCTTCTAACCGGTGGAATGGTGCCTGGATCGAAACGGGTGAGCGAAAGTGCTATTGCAGGCGTTGGCGCATCGCCGTGGATCGGTGTTGCTCGGGCGGAGAATCGAATCGATGCATTCGAATCAGGTGGCGGCTTTGTCATCTCCACCGATCTCGACCATAAGCGCAACTATCTTGAAGCGTATCTATGCGATGCCGCTGTCGGCCTCCGTGGAGACGAAGGGACGCGTTCAGAGGTGACCTTCGCGCTTTCGCTGCACCGACCTGTGGCGTTTGTCGGCGACCACTGGAGACCCGACTGGGACTTGGGGCGGAATCGCGATGGCGTGTTGGAATCGTTGCTCGACGATGCGTTCACCAGAGTCGGCTCGTCCACTGGCAGGCCCAAGCTCGATGAACTACTGGATGAGAGGGTCGTCAAGAGAGGACTCCAACATTTGCCCGCCTACGAGTACTTTTCAGGGCACAGACCATCGGACGTAATCGATTGGATTCTCCAGGCTCTTTCGTCGTCGCCGAATCTCGCCGGACGGTTTCCTGACATAGATGGGTACGACCGCGTAGCGGCGGAGTACGAAGCTTGGATCGCGAGAGTATCGATCTGACAATTCGCATTGGCATCGGTAAGGCGGACGCCCAGGAGAAGACACTGATGGCGCCGCGTCCATCGCTTCCAGCGGCAACTGCTACGCAAGCCCGATCCTTGCAACTACAGCCAGTTCCCGCTGATGCAGCCCTGATCAGCCCGTGACCTGGGACACCCCGAAGGCACAGGCTGATACCAGGGCGGCCGCGGTGATTCCCGGCCCGTCAATTGCTTAGAGTGCAGGCAGCACGCGCGCCGATGCGTTGTCGCGCCCGGCCCGCCGTCGCCCAGAGTCGGACTCGCGTGGGTCGCGGGTCAGCCGACCGACCCTAGGACGCTCGCGATCGCGGTGTCGCAGCTCAGTGATCCTGTCAGTTCAGCCTGTGGACGGACCGGACCCTGGCGGAGACGGATCGGCTCTTCTCGTGCGGCGTGACCATGTCGCGCCTCTGGATCAGGAGACCGAAGGTTCGAATCCTTCCTCGCCAGCCAACACACGATGTAGGGCTCCCGGAACTCAAGCAGGCGATGGAGTACCGCCTCGCCAATCTAGGGCTCGTCCGACCGAGTTACTCGGTAGCGCGGGCTCGGCATGCCCACGAGGACCGGACTACGAGCCACCGGGCGACCAGTGGAGCGACTGCGGCGCCCGTTCACCGCCGAGCCAGGCCGCGGCGGACGAGTCCCGGCCGACCAGCAGCGACCACCTGTGCTGGTCTTCAGCTCGGGTGGTGGGTCGGGATGAACCGGACCCCTACAGTGACCCCTGCGGCGGAACGCTAGCCTACCCCGACGGCCGTGCCTGACCGATGGACTTCGGCACCTACCAGCTCGGGTCGACTCGGACTGGGCTGCTGGCCCGCGAACCTGTCTCCCCCATGACCTTAACGGCGGCCACCGTGAGGCAGGTGCGCGGCTCGTCCTTGGGATTCGTAAACAGCAGGTCCTCGGTTCGAATCCGAGTGTCGGCTCCAGCTTCTCCGCACGACTCGTCCTGGGAAGGCTTTCGAACGTCCGGCAATGCGAGCGCGGGAGGCGCCGCTCATACGGCACTGTTGCTAGTCGGAACGCCGAGCCCAGATCCCGACGGGTGTGAAGATCATCGGAACGTCAACGACGATCAGCTCGGTGGGGTGCGTTGCCCGGATACGCAGTCCGTCCTGTTTGGTGACCTTCGCGGCGTCGCCGGTCGTGACAGCCTCGCCGTCGAATGTCGCGCGGCCGCCGATCAGGTACACATAGGCGCCCCGCCCGGGACCGATCGCATGGGCCACCTCGACGTCGGTCTCGAGGAACGCCACGTGGATCGAAGCGTCCTGGTGGACCTTGACGACATCGCCGCCGCCGGGGCCGATCACGCGCAGCAACCGGTTGGTGCGGTCGTCCCTTGTGAACACGCGTTGCTCGACGCCGGGCGTCAGGTCGGGCGTG
>WUUC01240370.1_pt1 | contig 22300 bp, 19 predicted proteins | sample 6278441 | NCBI WGS metagenome assembly WUUC01 (sample SAMN13675441, study PRJNA597444) | soil metagenome | isolation source: soil | place: USA: Washington | collected 2017-10
TTTTACCGCGTAAGACAGGCACTTCATTGAGATAAATCGCATACTCGTCCGATTCTAAGTGGGGAGAATCAGTTCTGACATGGATACCGGGGAAGCGGACGCCGAGGTCTTGATACAGTGCATGCCGCATCTTGGGGACCATCTCTTCGATAAAGGTTGTGCCGGCCCGGTCTTTTTTCATAAGAGCGGAAAGGTTTTTGCCAACTTCTAAGATAATGGGAAGCGTCAGAGCATATTCATCGTTGGGGCCGCGGACCATCGCATGTCCCTCGACATCGGTTTCTGCGGTACCGCCCATCATGCCGGCGGCTGTTTTGGTCGCCGCTTTTTTCATATTATGCCATTTGTTAGCGCCGAGGGCTCCGGTCAAAGTAGCCAAGATAAGAAAGATAATTTTAGGAAAGCCTGGGATGAAGGCAAATAAGAACAAGACGAACGCAGCGATCATGACCGCTTTTGGCTGGCCTAGGAGCTGTGTAGAAATTTCTGTACCGAGGTGGGAATCTTTCTTTTCACTGGAGACGCGGGTAGTCACGATACCGGCTGTCATCGAAATCAAGAGGGAGGGGATTTGAGAAACGAGGCCGGAACCGATCGAGAGCAGGGTATACGTTTGCGCCGCTTGGAGAGCCGACATTCCATGCATTGAAACCCCGATGATCAATCCCGCAATGATATTGATTACAGCAATCACGATACCGGCGATCACGTCTCCTTTGACGAACTTCATTGCACCGTCCATCGCTCCATAGAGTTGGCTTTCTTTAGATAAAGCAAGACGTAGGTCGCGTGCTTGGTTCGCATCAATAATGCCGCTTCTCATGTCGGCATCGATGCTCATTTGTTTACCTGGCATCGCATCCAATGTGAAACGGGCAGCGACTTCAGCAACCCTCTCAGCACCTTTAGTCACCACGATGAACTGGACAATCGTGATGATCAAGAAGACTACACCCCCGACCACGAAGTTACCGCCCACTACAAAATTACCAAACGTTTGAATGATGTGTCCAGCATAGGCGTAAAGGAGAATTTGTTTGGTCGCAGAAATTTCAATACCAAGACGGAAAAGCGTTGTGATCAAAAGCAGAGAGGGAAACATCGACAGGTTGACGGCTTTGGGAATATAGAGGGCCACCATCATCAAGGCAATAGAAACAGTCATGTTGATCGCGATCAAGTTATCTAGAAAATTCGAGCTGACGGGGATGATGATCATCATAATGATAGTGATCACAAAGAAGGCCAGGATGACATCGCTTGACTGAGCTATAATACGTAGGAATCTCTCACCGCCTAACGAGCGGGAAAGGTTTGTAAGGAAAGTTTTCATCTAATGCTCCATTTCCAAAGTCCCTCTTAAAAAAAGAGGAACTTTGGGAAGGAAACAAAAGTTATTTAAACAACTCGGGCTCTTCTTCCCCAGCTTCAAGACGTTTCAACCACTGCAGGATCTCTGCTATCGCTTCGTACGTCTCCTCAGGTACATATTCGCCGATTTTGCCTTTCCTGAAAAGAGTTTGTGCAAGAGTGACATTTCGCATGATGGGAACGAAGGCCTGTTGTCCAACGCGGATAATCTGGGCTGCAATGAGGCCTTGTCCCATGGTCAGGATCTTGGGAGCAGGCTCTTTTGTCTCATCGTACTCCAAGGCAATAGCCAAATGGATAGGATTAGTAATAATTGCACGGGCCCGGCGAGCAGCCATTGGTCCTTCTTGATAAGCGATTTCTTGGGCCACTTGTTTGCGGCGGCTTTTCATATGAGGGTCGCCTTCCGTATCGCGAAACTCTTGCTTGACTTCGAACTTTTCCATTTTCATTTCTTTTTGGAAGTTATGTCGCTGATAGGCTAAGTCAAAAATGGCAACAATTAAAAAGAAAATTCCCACGCGGATAATGACTTTAGTTAGAAAGGTAGAAAATACCACCGCGCTTCCAATGATTGGGATGCCTGCAGTTCCAATGATCTCAGGAATGCTGTCGTAGATCACCGAATAAATCAGGAACATTGCTCCTGAAATTTTTAAAACCGATTTGAGGAGTTCAATCCATGTCTTCATTTTGAACATGTTTTTCAAATTGGTGACAGGATTTAAACGCTTCAAATCAATTTTAAGAACTTCGCTGGAAAAGACGGGCCCAACGGTTAAAAATGAAACTAAAACACCGACCATGCTTGTAATAACAACGATCGGAAGGCTGGTCTCAAGGATGATCATCAAACATTGGCCTAGATAGCCCCCTACACGATTGGTCATGTCGGTAGTTCCCGCAATACTGCGAAATGTTCCTACAATATAACCGCCTAATTGCTCAAATAAATATTTTGTAGTGAAAAGCACTACTGAAATAGAAGTAACAAATGTGAATGCCGAAGGAAAATCTTGTGCTTTAGCGACCTGACCTTTTTTACGGGAGTCTCTAAGTTTTTTCGGTGTCGCCTTTTCTGATTTTTCTGCCATGAGGGAAGATTATTTGGATTATCCTTTCTTATCGCATGTTTAGGTATTTTTCAGCACGAGAAGATATACGCAGAAGACAATTGGCGAGTTTCAGAGATCCTAAGTGTCAAGGGCAGGGGCTGCTTTTTCATTGTTAACTATTTTAGAGACTCAAGAAGAGAATTTAATCTTAAATTTCCAATACTGCATCTTATTAAATATTTTTTTTGACAGTTTATCGAATTTTAGACAATGAAGATGGAATAATAATGGCATAGACAGAAAGATCCTGGCCTAATTTTATAATTTCCTTTTTGTGTCATTTTGTGGATAATAGTTAGTCTATGATCGATCGTAAAAAATACAACCTTTCGTTCAAGAAAAATTTCAAGCTGGCCTAACTTTGGAGGGGTAAATAGAAAAGAATATGAAAAAAAGTAACATCAAACATTATCGCTGGATTATTACTGCATTAATCTTTTTTATTACACTCGTGAACTTTATCGACCGTTCAGCGATATCATTTGTCATTGGACCTCTAAAGCAAGAGTTTCATTTCACCGACACTCAATTCGGAATCATTCTTTCCGCGTTTGGATTGGGCTACATGTTACTCACCGCTTTTGGCGGATGGCTTGTTGATCGTTGGGGAACGCGCATTGTATGGCCTCTGGCCGCTATTGCATGGTCGCTCTGCGTTGGCTTGCTCGGTTTTGCTTCAGGATTTTTGGGATTCATTGTACTCCGCTTTCTTTTAGGAGTGGCGGAAGGCCCCCATTTTCCTGCGATGACCCGCTCGATCAGCGACTGGCTCCCACCTTCTGAACGTGCGAAAGCTCTGTCTTTAGGTCTTGTGGCTATTCCGCTTTCTGCGGTCGTAGGCGCGCCTATTACATCTTATTTAGTAGCAGATTTCGGCTGGCGCGTGATGTTCATAGCGATGAGTGCTATGGGTATTGTTTGGGCTTTTGTTTGGTATGCCTGTTTTAGAGACCGTCCTGAAGACTGCAAATATGTCAGTCAAGCTGAAAGGGAACTCATTGCGACTCCAGATATTAATAAAAAACCTCATGAGAAAGCCGTTGCGGTTGACTGGCGTTTTATCTTGACCCATCCAACTCTAGTAGCTAACAATATTGCCTATTTTGCCTTTGGTTATATGTTGTTTTTTGCCACTCTCTGGCTTCCGGGATACTTCCTTTCCCAGCACGGGCTTGACCTTAAAAGCGTAGGTTGGTATTTGACGATCCCTTGGCTTGTCGGTGCTGCCTTTTTGAAGCTTGGCGGCGTTCTTTCCGATTGGCTTTATAAAAAGTCCGGCAGCCTTCGTATTGCTAGGTCCCATTTGATTTGGTGCAGCCAATTAATTGCTGCTGCCTTCTTCCTTGCTTTAGGCTTCACAGAGTCTTTCCACTTAGCTCTGGTTTTTCTGAGCTTAGGGTTAGGGTTCGGACTGATGCCTCAGCCTGCTTTTTTCAGCATCAATATTGATGTAGCTAAAGAGCGTTCAGGTGCTTCCCAGGGGATTACCTCAAGCTGCCTTTCTATTGCAGGTATCTTAGCGCCTATGCTCACAGGGTTTCTTATCGACCTGACCGGAAACTATCAAGGAGCTTTTTTACTCCTCGCAGGATTGACAGGCATCGCTGTTGTCACAGTAGTACTGTTCCATCATCCTGACCGCGAATGGTCTCCTGCTAAAAGCACTCCCGTAGCTTAAAAGAATTCTTGCCTTGAGTTTATCAGCCAAGGCAAGGTTATCTTAAATTTTTTCTTAGAGCTTTAGATCTACTTATATAATCATTTTTTCTTAGCTTAATTCAGAAAGCTGGCTAAAACAGTGCCTTAATATAAATTAAAAGATTGAATCTCTATTGAGCATTTCTCCGTCGTATAGCGCAGGGGAAGATGCTAGTGAATCCTCAAATATTGCATAAATGCAAGTTATTAACTTGCTTTCTCAGATACTGTCTGAGCTGCAACTAATGCAGCTTTCCTGGCAGCTTCTTCACGCCTTGTACGGTAAAGGATGTAGAGATTACTACCGACAATGATGATAGCGCCCAAGATCATGAAACCGTCAGGAGATTTACCCCACCAGAAGAGATCGAGAGCAACGACCCAGAAATAACTTGAGTAGTCCACAGGAGCAAGAACAGAGGCCTGAGTGAACCGTAGCGCTTGGGCAATCGCGTATTGTCCGATAGCTGTGATCACACCGACGATAGCAAAGAGGCCCCAGTGTTCTAAAGGCATCGGCTTCCAAGGCTCTAAGAACATCAGGCAAGGCAGCATTGCTAGGATCATTATGATGTTAGGATAGATCGCAATTGAGAGGCTGTGCTCAGTCTCAGCTAGGCGCCGCATAAGGATTTTGTTAAGGGCGCCAAGGAATGTTCCTAAGAGAACAATCAGGGCAACAGCCTCAAACATATTGGTTCCAGGGCGCATAGCGACGATCACACCGATTAACCCGATGGCTACTGCTATCCAGCGTTCCCGGCTGACATTCTCTTTGAGCATCCACGCACTTAAGAGGATCATGAAAAACGGCGAGGTGTAGCTCAAAGTATAGACGATGGTAAGAGATCCTTGCTTCATAGCGAACATGAAACAGAGAGTATAGGCTAAACTGACAGCGAGGCGGATGAAATGGCGTTGGGGTTGGTTTGTTCCGAGGACTTTACGGATTCCGCCTTGAAAAAAGACTGTGATGAAAAGAGGAATGAGTCGAGTGAATGAGCGGAGGAAAGAGGCTTGATAAACCGAATAGGTGCCCATAAGGTGTTTAATAAAAGCATCAGAAAGAGGATAAAGTGCAAGGCCTGTGATCATTAAAAGAACACCGAGAACAGCGCGATTCTGAAGCTTACGATTCGTGCCCGTTTCCACTGACATGCATCCTCCCACAAAATTTAGATAAGTTTATTTGAAATTCAATTTTTAAAGCACAAAAAAATGGGGTTTAGTAACTTTGTTTATAGATAAACTTTTAATATGAGGAAGGAAATATGATCGTACATCCAGTCTTGCATCCTGTTGTCGCTCTTCTTGCTGGAATTTTAATTTTAGTCTTTCCAGCTATTTTAAATTATATTGTTGCCTTTTACCTGATTATTATCGGTGTAATCGGAATCGTTGGAGCGCTTTAAAAAGAGAAATTTATAACTTGGCTAAAAGGGAAAAGCCCAAATAAGGAAAGGGATTTCAGAGAACATCCAGAGTGAGAAATATACTCATCCTTAAATGCCCTTTAAACGAGTTGCGGCTATTGCTTACAATCAAAGCTTGGAACTAAGGCTCCTAAAAAGAGAGCGAAGGAAAGCCGTTAAGCTAGGTGCAAGAAAATTTCTAAACCGCCATTGAGCAAGGGAATAGGCTTCTTGTGAGATCTGCCAAAGGCTGGAGGAAGAGATCTATGAGGGCTTAGGATCGCAGCACGGGCTTTGCCGTTGCATGTGGTCTTGAGGAACTCTGCTAGCTCAAGGTAGGGATCTGAAGGGGCTTGGATACGAGTCCCATAGGGAGGATTGGCAACAACAAGCGTTGGCTGTAGCAGAGTTTTGAAGTTATGTACATGGGCATGTTGAAAATGGAGAGGGAATTTAGTATTTTTTTGAGTGGCTTTGCAAAGTTCGATGGCTTTTCTATCGCGGTCTCCGCCAAAAATCGAATAAGATTTCATTGGTTGGATACGGCTGTCGAGTTTACTTTTGATAGTTAGCCACTCTTCTTCTTTGTAGAGAGGATGATTCATAAATCCAAAATTCTTTCTGAAATAAGCTGGAGGAGTGTTCGTCGACATTAAGGCGGCTTCCCATAGAAAAGTTCCTGAGCCGCAGAAAGGATCGCAGAGGACATCTTCAGGAGTGTAGTCTGCATATTTGAGGATGGCAGCGGCTAATGTCTCTTGCAGAGGAGCTTCCACAGCTCCAGCGCGGTAGCCTCTTTTGAAAAGAGGAGCGCCTGTCGTATCGAAACTAATAGTCGCTTTGTTCTCAAAAATAAATACATGGATTTGGACAGCAGGATTGTAGACCTCGACGGAAGGGCGTTTGCCCGTTTTTTCACGAAAAATATCGCAGATCGCATCTTTGACAACGAGCCCAGCAAAATGGCTATTGCGGAATTCTGGATTATTGGTGGCATTAGAATCAATTGCAAAGGTCTTATCAATGGCTAGATAATCCATCCAAGGGATTTTCTTTGCTTCGTTGTAGAGAGCCTCACGATTGGGGCAATCAAAATGGGCTAGCGGCCAGAGAACTCGCGTAGCAAACCGGCTGCCGTAGTTGATAATGTAAGCATTTTCAATGGAAAGAGGAGCAGAGACTCCGCGGGGCCAGCGGCGAGCGGCCATACCGAGTTCTTGAAGCTCTTCAGTGAGCAGCTGTTCTAAGTTAGGAGGGCATGTGACGAATAAGTGCATATTAGTTGTGGAAAAAGAGTATTACATCGCCATCATGGACAATATATTCTTTTCCCTCTGAGCGTGCTTTGCCAGCCTCGCGGGCTCCGACGCGGCCCCTGTAAGCGACCATGTCATTAAAAGAGACCACTTCAGCGCGAATAAATCCTTTTTGGATATCCGTGTGGATTTTACCAGCGGCTTCTTGTGCGTTGGCTCCTTTCGGAACGGGCCAAGCGCGGGTTTCAATTTCACCTGTCGTGATGTAGGTGATGAGGTCAAGAGTTGAAAAAGCGGCTTTGATGAGGCGGTCGAGTCCTGTTTCTTGGAGGCCAAGGCTTTGAAGATATTCTTGTGCCTCTACAGGAGTGAGCTGGGCGAGCTCTTCTTCTAATTTTGCACAGATCGGGATGATGGTATTTCCTTCTTTTTCCGCATAAAAGCGGACTTTTTTAACGAGATCATTTTCAAGGGAAGGAAGGGCGTCTTCATTGACATTAGCAACATAGAGGACTTTTTTATTCGTGAGGAACGGATACTGGGCCAAGTGAGTTTTTTCCTCAGCTGTCGCTGGCATCGAACGGAGCGATTTGTTTTGATTAAGATGTGCAATTGCTTTTTGAAGAGTGTCGTAAACAGGCTGGAATTCTTTTTTGGATTTGAGCTGTTTCTCGAGTTTCTGGGCGATATTTTCGATCATCTGAAGGTCAGCTAAGACCAGCTCAAGGTTGATGACTTCGATATCATCAATAGGATCGACTTTCCCTGAGACGTGAATCACATCGCCTTCTTCAAAACAGCGGACCACATGAATAATGGCATCGGTCTCACGGATGTTCGTGAGGAATTTATTGCCGAGACCTTCTCCTTCAGAAGCGCCTTTGACAAGACCGGCGATATCAACGAAGGTCACAGTCGCAGGAACGAGTTTATTGCTTCCAGAAATGTCAGAGAGGATTTGCAAGCGGGGATCGTTAACTTCGACAATGCCGACGTTCGGATCGATCGTACAGAAAGGATAATTGGCTACAGCCGCTGCAGCTTTCCGTGTCAGAGCATTAAAAAGAGTGGATTTACCAACGTTTGGAAGTCCGACAATGCCACATGAAAGTCCTACCATAATTTTATCCTATTAAAATTTTCTACCGAGCAAGCGGAAAGCCTGCTCAAAATTTCCAGTTTCAATCAATTCACGTATTTTTTTTGAAGAGACAGGCTCTTCTTCGAAGAGGAATTTCGGAAGGTAGATTGCTTCAAAATTAAGCTCTTTTGCAAGAACTTGGATGTTTTCTTGCGTGCCTCGAGCTTGATGGCCTAACGCAGAGCCTTCTCCGAGAATTAGGTGAGTGAAGGGAAGATATTGATGAACCTGTTTTAAAAAAGTATCGTAAGAAAGAGAAGAGAGTTCAGGGGTAAAGGGAAGGATAAGAGTTAAATCAATGCCATTTTTTTCTAAACGGCTGATTTTTTGATCCAGCGTGTCGATCAGCGGGGGAGCAGCATAGGGTCTGAGAACCTCTGCAGGGTGATTGGAGAATGTCAGGACAACCGCGGTTCCATGTTTTTTTAACTGCTGAAAAAGATGTTGATGGCCGAGATGGACGCCATCGTAAGAGCCGATAGTGAGCGCGATCGGGCCGGAAATCGGAGGGATGTCTTCTAATCGTTCAACGATGATCATAAAGATGGATCCCATTGATGCTATCTTTAATATGAAAGGCGCCAGAGCGGAGACGGCGGAGTTCGGAGAGATGTGCGCCGCAGCCGAGCAGATTGCCAAGGTCATGAGCAATGGAACGAACGTAGGTTCCTTTTGAACAGGCAACATTCAAAGAGAGATAAGGGTAAGTGTAATCTAGGAGAATGGTCTTGATGGTCACGGAGATGAATTTGCGTTCGATTTCAACGCCGCGACGTGCCAGTTCATAGAGTTTTTTGCCGTCGACTTTTTTTGCGGAGAACATCGGAGGGATTTGTTGAACAGTTCCTTGAAAAGAAGCGAGGGCTTTTTCGATTTCAAAGAGAGTAGGGACTAAGCTAGAGGTTGCTGTAGCTTTTCCATCACAGTCATAGGAATCCGTGGAGGCGCCCAGGAGCATTTTACATTCATATTCTTTGTCTTGGCAGAGATAGTCTTGAGAAAGGCGGGTGAATTTTTTTCCAATAAGCATGACCATGAGTCCGGTAGCAAAAGGATCTAAGGTCCCTGCGTGGCCGATTTTTTCAATGCGTGTGAGCCGGCGGAGAGCTGTGACTAAACTGAACGAAGTTTTGCCTCGCGGTTTATCAACAAGCAGCACACCTTCACTGATCGTCGGTAGGATGGGGGCGTTTGGATTGTTCATCGTGGATTTTTTCAAGGAGGTTGTGGATACGAAGTTCATCTTCCAAGGTGTCATCGAGGTGGAAGGTCAGCTGGGGAAAATAACGCATCACAACTTTCTTTGCTGCTTGCGTCGAAATGTAGCCTGCAGAGGACTGCAGAGCTCTTAGGGTTTGTTTCTTTTCAGCATCAGAACCAACCATGCTGAAATAGACTTTAGCATAGTGGAGGTCCTTAGTGATATCGACTTTTTTAATTGTGACAAGCGTACTGACTTTAGGATTGCGGACATCGCGCATGATCACTTCTGCAATGACTTCTCGGAGGAGTGAATTGAGGCGATCGACGCGTTGTTTAACCATAGTTATAGTTCGGGGGTATAGTAAGTGACATCATAAGCCTGCAGAATATCACCCTCTTTACAGTCAGTGAATCCTTGAAGGAGGATACCGCATTCTTGACCTTTGGAGACTTCGCGGACGTCTTCTTTGACTCGTTTAACCGAGGCAACAGGTCCTTTCCAGATGACTTCTTTATTTCGAACAACGCGGATATGGCTGTTGCGGCGGATCGTTCCTTCAGTGACTTGACAGCCGGCAATATTGCCGAGGTGAGAAGATTTAAAGACCGCTTTGACTTCAGCTTCACCAATGTCGTGTTCTTGCGCGATTTTATCGAGGAGTCCAACCATGAGTTCTTTGACGTCATCGACAGCATGGTAGATGATATCATGGAGGCGGACTTTAACTTTGAGCTGCTTAATCAACGATTCAGCATGGCTTTCCACTTGAGTATGGAAACCGATCAAAGTGCCTTTAGAAGCATAAGCGAGCTGAATATCAGATTCTGAAATCTCACCCACGGCGGCTGAAATAACATTGATTTCGGCTTTAGTAGAGGCAATTTTTTCAAGAGAGTGCTTAAGAGCTTCCAGAGATCCTTGTACGTCGGCACGGAGGATAAGAGTAAGAACTTTTTTCTCTTGCTTCTGCATCGTCTGCGCAAGGAGGTTTTCAAGGCCGCTTCTTTTTGCTTGGAGGGCTGTGTGTTTTTTCTTAAGAAGTCTCTCTTCAGAAACTTCACTTGCTTCTTTTTCATCTTTCACAACAATGAAATCACTGCCAGCTTCAGGAAGACCTGAAAGACCTGTGAGTTTGACAGGAGAAGAAGGGCCTGCAACCGTCATTGGTTGGTTAAATTCATTTTGCATTGTTTTAACGCGACCCCAATGGGAGGCAAAGACAATCGCATCACCGATATGGAGAGTTCCATTTTGGACAAGAACAGTCGTAACAGCGCCCAGGCCTTTATGCAGCTCAGATTCAATAACAGTTCCGCGCGCACGAGCATTAGGGTTAGCTTTAAGTTCAAGAATTTCAGCTTGCAGCGCTAACATTTCAAGCAATTCTTTGATTCCTTCTCCGGAGACTGCCGAGCAGTTGATCGTGATAGTTTGGCCGCCCCAGGCTTCCGGGAGAAGATTGACTTCAGAAAGTTGACGGTAGACGTTTTCGGAATTGAAGTTCGGTTTGTCACATTTGTTGATCGCAACGACAATCGGGACATTCGCTGTACGAGCTTGCTCGATGGCTTCCAGTGTTTGTGCACGAAGACCTTCGTCACCAGCTACAACTAAGACAACAATATCTGTTACATCAGCGCCGCGGGCTCGCATTGCAGAAAACGCTTCGTGCCCCGGAGTGTCGAGAATAGTTATATCTCCAACAGCAGTATGGGCTTTGAAAGCTCCAATATGTTGAGTGATAGCACCTGCTTCTCCACTGGCGACATTGGCTTTGCGGATTGTGTCAATAAGGCTGGTTTTACCGTGGTCAACGTGGCCCATGAAGGTAACAACAGGGCTGCGGAGGACGAGTTGATCAGGAGGAGTTTCAGTAATTTCTTGTTTGATGGTCTTGTCGGTGATTTTGAGCCGCTCTTCTTCGCTAGTATCGATGGTGATTTCGCAATCAAAATCGTGGCCGAGAAGCTGGATGGTCGTTTCATCATCGATGAAATCATTCAGAGTAATTACAACGCCCTTCATGAAAAGGTTGGAGAGGAGTTGAGAAGCTTTAAGCTTCATTTCGACAGCAAGGTCTTTAATCGTAACAGGAACTCGGATTTTCAAAGATTTAGGACGAATAATGAGCTCTTCGCCCATGTTTGACATCCTTTTATGACCGCGGCCTTTGCGTGGACGCCAGCCTTCGTCGTTTTCATCACGGAGACCTTGTTTATCGCGCGAGTCAAAAGCGCGGTAGACTTCAGGCTTTTTATGAGCTTTGATATCTTTGACGTCTTTGAATTTTCTTGCTGCTTCATCTTCGCGTGTTTTTACGGGAGCATGTTCACGGTTTGATGGTTTTACTCCTAGGCGAGAGTCCACAGGAAGAGAAGGACGTCGTCCTCCAAAACCGCCAGGTCCACCCGATCCACCAGGAGGTCTTCCTGTTGTGTAAGGCCTATATCCGCTAGGCGCGCTACTTCCAGGAGTGCGTGGGCGATAGCCGCCAGCGCCAGGTTGGTAAGGAGGCGAGCCAGGAGGCCTTGGTTTATATCCTTCTGGTACGCTACCGGGTGCTCCGCCGGCAGGCTTAGGTCGATATCCACTGCTGCCATGATAGCCGCCTGTCTGAGCTGGTGCCCCAGAAGGAGCTCCAGATCCGGCTTGGCGCGGCTGGTAAGGAGGGCGTGGTCCATCAGAATAAGTTCGAGATGTGCCTCCGCCAGGACGATATCCTGAGGGTTTATAAGCAGGACGGTCTCCGGAAGGTCGATAAGGTGGCCGATCAAGACGTGGGCCCAAAGGTCTCTCTGGGGATCTTTCAGGAGGTCTCTCTACATGTTTTTCAGGAGGAGATTCAGCTTGTTCAAAAGATTCTGCAGGGATTTCTTTCGGAATTGGTTTTGCAATAGGCGCAGCTTCTGGAGTTGGAACAGGCGCAGCAGTAACGGGCTCCTCTTTTTCTTCTCGAGGGGCTTTTTCTTTAGAGGCCTTCGGGGCAGCAGTTTTTGTTTCTTTTGTCTGTTCCCTGTTTTGTTGGGGTTCAGGCTTTTTAAACTTTTTTAAAGCTTCTGCCAACTGCGCGTTTTTAACTGTAATCTTGAGGTTTTTAGCCAACTTTTAACCCTTTTTTCTTGCAAATCTCATTTAAAACCTTATTCGCGATTTCTAAGCTGATCTCCGGAATTTTTGCGAGTTCTTCAGGAGAGGCCAGCAGGACTTTGCGCGGAGTATCGTAATTGGCAGCGATCAAGCTTGCAGTGATGAAGGAACTCATTCCTTCGAGGTGCAGTTTTTGATCAAGAGAAGGATCTTCTGCTAAGGCTAGCTGTTGTCGCTGGATTGCAGCGATCTGTTGATAATCGCTCATTTTTTGAACTTGGAGTTCAGCACCGATCATCTCGCCATTTAAACGGGCATTCATGCCGCGCTTTCCGAGAACTGCTGGATAGCTTTCATCGTCGACAACAATTGTCACAACCGAGTTGTCTTCGTTGACATCAATCTTGCGGATCTCAATAGGTGAAAGGGCATTGACGAGCAATTGGACTGCATCATCGGTATAGGGAATGATGTCAATTTTTTCATTGTTGAGTTCGCGGATGATGTTTTTAACACGTGTTCCACGGACACCGACGCAAGCGCCGACAGGATCGACTTTAGACTCGGAGGATTTAACAGCGAGCTTTGTACGATAGCCTGGGTCGCGGACAATTTTTTCAATTGTGATAGTGCCGTCTTGTAATTCGGGGACTTCCTGGAGGAAAAGCTGACGGACGAATTCAGGATGGCTGCGGCTCAAAATGACTTCTGCTCCACCATTTTCAGTGTCGCGGACTTCAAAAAGAAGAGCTTGAACACGATCGCCGACATTGTATTTCTCTACTTTTGGGTAGAATCTGTCAGGCATAATGCCTTCAACCTTTCCGAGGTCGACAATCAAAGTAGCACCACGGATAACGCGTTTGACGCTGCCGGAGATGATTTCATTAACACGGTGGCGATATTCTTCGTAGATTACATCGCGTTCGGCTGAGCGGAGTTTTTGTGAAATAACTTGGCGTGCGGTCTGTGCAGCGATACGGCCGAAATCTTGAGGGGTGCAAGCAATATCGACCCATTGGCCGAGCTCTGCAGAAGGGTTAAGGATGCGTGCGTCTTCGAGAGTAATCTCTTCTTCTGGAATCGTCATTTTGTCGACAACTTCTTTTTGAGCTGTGACGAGAATGTCGCCAGTTTTGGCGTTGACATGGACGTTGATGTTGAGGAGACCTTTGATGCTTTTGCGAGCAGCAGCAAGCAGCGATTCTTCCACAGCAGAAATAATCACTTCGCGTTTGATGCCTTTTTCGCGCTCTAAGTACTCGAAGATAGCAAGGAGGTCTTTATTCATTGTACAATACCTTTAACTTTTTTATGTAAATAACCTCCGATTCTCGGAGGTTATTTATGAAATTCTCTTAAAGAAAACCCAACCTTTTAGGCGTTTTCTTCTTCTTTTTCTTCAGCAGCCTTTTCTTTTTTCTTCTTAGGCGTCCGCTTTTTTTTCTCTCCAACAAGAATATCGTCATGATTTTCTTTGTTCTTATCGATCAAATACTCTTTAATAGAGAGAGAAATTTTCTTATGTTCTGGATCCAATTTGATCACTTTGGCGGTGACTTCTTGGCTTTTGGAAATCACTTCTTCGACTTTTCCAAAAGGCTGATCAGAAATTTCTGTAACATGGATCAATCCTTCCAGGCCGTTGTCGAGTTCGACAAACGCACCGAAAGCAGTGATCTTTGTTACGATTCCTTTGACCAAAGAGCCGACAGGCATCATTTTCTCAGTGTTTTCCCAAGGATTTTCACTGAGTTGTTTGACGCCAAGCGTGATCTTTTTGTTCTCTTTATCAACAGAAAGGACCACTGCATCGACTTTGTCGCCTTTTTTGAAGACTTCAGAGGGATGTGATACTTTCTTGATCCAGCTTAAATCAGAGATATGGATCAAACCGTCAATGCCGGGCTCGAGTTCAACAAAAGCACCGTAATTGGTCAGGTTACGAATTTCGGCTGTAACACCGCTTCCAATCACATATTTCTTTTCAACTTCATCCCATGGATTTTTCTCGAGCTGCTTCATGCCAAGAGAAATTTTCCCTTCATCTTTTTGGACAGAGAGTACAATCGCTTCAACATCATCGCCTTTTTTGAGCATCTCGCTAGGATCGTTGATCGTCTTAGTCCATGACATCTCAGAGACGTGGATCAGACCTTCAATGCCTGATTCGATCTCCATGAAGGCGCCATAAGGAACAAGGCTAACAATCTTACCTTTAACATGAGTGCCTGTGGGATATTTCTTCTCGATCTCTTCCCATGGATTGCTTTCTTTTTGTTTCATGCCGAGAGCTACACGTCCTTTTTCTTTATCGACGTGGAGGATGATCACTTCAAGCTTATCGCCAAGCGCGACCATTTCGGAAGGATGCTTAATACGCTTCCAAGTCATGTCGGTAATGTGGAGCAGTCCATCGACTCCATCCACATCTAAGAAGACACCGAAGTCGGTGATATTTTTCACAACACCTTGGCGGATTTCGCCTTCGTGGAAGTTCTCAAGCATTTCGACTTTCTTCGACATGCGCTCTTCTTCTAAGAGCTCACGGCGGGAAACAACGATATTCTTACGATCTGTATTGATCTTGAGAATCTTAAAGTCGTAGGTTTTATCGAGGTACTCATCGAGGTTTTTAATGCGTTTGTTATCGATCTGAGAGCCAGGCAGGAATGCCTCAACACCAATATCGACCATCAGGCCGCCTTTAACTTTGCGCATCACTTTACCAGTGACAATCGATCCTTCGCTGCAGTTTTCAACGATATTTTCCCACTGACGGAGACGGCGTGCCTTATCCCTGGATAAGACGATCTGTCCATCTTCACCTTCGGTCTGATCGAGGAATGCTTCGACTTCATTGCCTAAAGCGATTTCCGAAGTATCTGTGAATTCACTGATAGGGACAAGACCCTCTGACTTCAATCCGACATCGATAACTACGAAATCTTTAGTAATTTCAACAATGCGTCCTCGGAGCACATAGCCTGAACTGAGGGAAGACTGAGATCCACCTTCACCTTGTTCTTTAGCACCTAGCAATTTTCTAAACGCTTGTGCATCTTCCTCGTGATAATCGACATCATCAATGATGTTGCTTGAGTTCCAATCGTGTTTTTTGGACATTATAAATCAATTTCTCCTTCTATGGGATAGTGATCCCAGATTCGTTCTCTTGTAAGGAATTTCTTCAATTGGCCCACAAAGACAGAGACAAAAGAGACGCGCTTACAAATAAGTAATGATGAAAAAGATAGCAAATCATTGAAAATAACATCAAGGAGCAAATGGGCTGGGAGGTCTAAAGGAGACATAAAATTTTCAAATAAATCTTTGAAAGTTTAATAGAAAACTTGAATTGAATAGAGATATTTTTAATCCAACTTAAATTGTAGGAACAAAAAAAATTTAAATAGGCATTTTTAGAAAAACCCCTCTTGTGTGAATATCTTTGCCTATACATACTCCAAAAGTATGAAAACCCTCGTTTTGAAGTTCGGCGGCGCTGCCGTTGCTAACCCTGAACGGTTTGAGCAGATCGCCGATCTTATTCTAGACCGCTGTCACCATTATGAAAAAGTTGTTGTCGTCGTCAGTGCTATGGGCAACATGACCGATGAACTTTTAACTCTAGCCCGCCAAGTACACCCCTCTCCTCCCAAACGGGAGCAGGATATGCTTATTTCCGTTGGAGAACGCATCAGCATGTCACTGCTGGCCATGGCTCTTGATTTAAAGGGTAAGTATGCCGTGAGCTTGACAGGAAGCCAGGCAGGCATTATGACCACTTCTAATCATGCAGAGGCGAGAATTATCGATGTTAGATCTCACCGTGTCGTCAAATACCTAGAACAAGGAAAAATTGTTATTGTAGCGGGATTTCAAGGTGTCAGCAAAGAAGGGGAGATCACGACACTGGGCCGAGGGGGCTCAGATACAACAGCTGTAGCCTTGGCTGTTGCTCTTGGCGCTGAGAAAGTCGAGTTCTATAAAGATGTGCCTGGGATTTTTTCCGAAGATCCCAAAAAAAATCCAACAGCTGAATTTTATGCTATTTTGGAATATACCCAGGCCTTAGAGATCGCACAAAGGGGAGCTAAAGTCTTGCAGAGCCGTTGTATCGACCTTGCTGCCAAGAATAACCTTCCACTTCATGTCCTGCCGTTTTTTCAGCCAAAAGACTCTGGAACTTTAATCAGCGGAACCCCACGGATTGCCTCTCAATTATGCATCTATGAGGAAGGATGATCAAAACAATTTTTGCCAAAGAAAGCTTTTTTCCTAAGGCGATTGAATCCTCTCTGCGAGAGCTTTTCCCCGATCCTTTCTTTTTCGAGACTTTGAAAGGGGATATGCAGGAGCAGTTTAATGCCAAGCTGCCGATTTTCCGGTGGTTCTGGGAAGACGGTCATCTTTCTTTACATCTCATCTGCCGTCATCGATTAAATGTCGGTAAATTTTTCTATGAGATGATCCACCGCTGGCTGCTTCCTGGTAGAAGATTAGATGTCGCATTTTTCTTCTCCTCTGATTTTAAATTTGCTGAAGATACTCACCTGTATACACTGGCTGAGATGGCGATCCGTCTAGATAAAGAGATTGATCGGGATCATGTAAAACATAATTTAAGGGTGATCGAGACGGAGATCCGATTAGGAATGGTCTCGGTCTATCATGCCAGCCGGCTTTTAGAAATGCACCTTCTCTCAGCTCAAGAAAAAAATGGAATTCTTCAAGAAAAGATCTCCAAGCTTATCCAGCGAAATCCTGATGAGATCGACTACGATATCTTTGGAGAATTGCAGCACTTTACCGTTATGAGCAAAGATGAGTTTAAAACTCCTCGTGATCCTCACCATTTAAGCCGTTTGATCACGCTTTTTTATCTTTTCCGTAAATCGATTGAACGGGAACAGGAAAAACGGCCTGACAAAAGACATATTCGGCTTAAACTTGCCCCTGTCCAGCTCGATCTTCCGTGGGGCATGAAGAAAGTCCTTGGCGTCTGTGTTGCCCTGAACTTTCTCCGTCCAAATGAACTCTTTGAAGAGCGGCACCTGATTCGTGCTCTCCAAAATGGCCTTGCGGGGATTAAAGCCATTCCCGATTCCTTTTTTGTTAATGAAGGAGCCGATGATGGGATCCATACTCTTTATTTAGAGATCGAAAAAGAAAATGGCCATGATTTCACGACAACCGAGTTGCAGCACTTCCGCCGATTTCTTCCGGAAGAACTTAAGCGTACCGTAGAAATACCTCTCAATTCTCTTTTCATGCCCCGTAATGAAGAAGAGGTGATCCGCCATGTCGTTTCACTTTCAGGCCAACTCCGTTTTGTCAAAGATCTTCCGCAAGTAATTCTAATCTTTGATGAGCAGAAAGAAGGAGATCTTTATTTCACCGTGCTTTTGGTGAGGATTCTCTATCCCAATAGCTGCTCAATCCAGACCCTTTTTAGTAAAGATGAAAGTTTTATGAAGTATATTCCTGATCGGGTCAAACGCGTCGGCATGCTGCGGAAGCGTTATCCGAAAGAAGCAACGATCTTCCGGCTTAAATTTTCTTCGAAGCCTTTTTTACGTGATGATCATTCTGTCGATCTTTTCCGCGCCCGTCAGGCGATTATTCAAGAATTGCAACGGCTTGTGGGTGATGTTCGGGATTATAACGGGGGCATGATTGCTAAGCAGATTGAGCTTTTGGGATCACTTCAGCAATTAATAGGAGAAGCGGATTGGTCGTCGAATCGTCTTTTAGAATCTTTCTTCCATGCACTTTATCCAATCGAATCTCGAAGCATTGTTCCGCCCGAGCAGCTCAAAAAGCTATTTTTACTCTGGAAGCAACTTCTCGATGATCCAGCTCAGAAAATCATGATAGATCAAGACGAGCTGGCTATTTATGTTATGGCAAAAGCAGGACATTTGCCAGAGATTGATCCGGCGAATTTTGTTGAGATGCAGCTGATCAGTGCAAGGCCCGAGCAAGAAGAGAAGTTTTTAGGGTATCTTTTTTTTTCACAAGATATCACAGAGAGAGAACAGTTTTTAGAAAACATTCCTGCTTCTTCTGAGGCAAAATCTGTTGTTTGAAAAAAGTTATAGGTCATTTTTCCCGTTTTAGTTATCCTTCAGCGCCTTAAAAAGGCAGGCTTATGTTTAATTATCTTTTGACTTTGATCCTAATTTGGGTTCCAACACTTTTTTCATCTCCTATTCTTATCGGTATTGCTGGAGGAACTGGATCAGGAAAAACAACAATGGCACAAAAAATCCAAGAGGCATTTCCAACCCATTCAGTCCTTATCTGTCAGGACTCCTACTATAAAGACCTTTCTTATCTCCCTATGCAGGAAAGAGTGAAAACAAATTTTGATCATCCCAATTCATTAGACTTTGATTTACTGCGAGAGCATTTACTTGATTTGATCCAGGGAAGGGCAATTGAGCAGCCTATTTATAACTTTAAAACGCACGAACGTGAAAAAGCGACCCACCGGGTTGAACCAGGTCAGGTGATCATCGTCGAAGGAATTCTCTTGTTTGCTGTTTTGGAATTGAGAGATCTTTTTGACCTAAAAATCTTTGTGGATACAGATGATGACATCCGCTTGATGCGCCGGATTGAAAGGGATATCACAGAACGAGCCAGAAGTTTTACCAGTGTAAAAGAGCAATACTTGACAACGGTGAAACCGATGCACGATGCCTTTGTAGAACCCAGTAAACAATATGCTGATGTTATCATCCCAATGAGAAAGCAAAATCAGATTGCTTTAGATTTAGTGATCTCTAAAAATAGTTTGAGAGTGGGTTCTACATTCTTGACGTGAAGGGGGCGAATACTTAGAATATTGCAAAATGTCTAAAAAACCCTCTAATCCTCTCAAGATTCAAGTTTTACCTTCCATTCTAGCAGGTGATTTCGCACGACTTGGCGATGAGGCTAAGCGAGCGGAAGACGCCGGAGCTGATGCTCTTCATGTCGATATTATGGATGGCCATTTTGTGCCCAATTTGACTTTGGGACCCAAAGCTGTCGCAGCAATTAATCGAAGTACAAATTTATTTCTTGACGTTCACCTCATGATATACAATCCTTACGACTATGTTGAAAAATTTGTTGAGGCAGGGGCTGATAGAGTGATATTCCACTTTGAAGCGACAGAGACCGTCAAAGAAACGCTGGAATATGTCCGCAAGTGCGGAATCGAAGTTGGACTGGCTTTTTGTCCTGAAACCTCTCATGAAATGGTCCTTCCCTTTTTAGCATTGTGCGACATGGTCCTTTTAATGACTGTTAATCCTGGTTTTGGAGGGCAATCGTTCATGCCCGAGGTCCTGGAAAAAGTCGAATTTACTCGGGAAATAGCAAATCGATTAAACCTGCCTTTGAATATCGAAGTCGATGGCGGCATCGATGATAAAACCGCTCCTTTATGCGTCAAAGCAGGAGCAAATCTGCTGGTCGCGGGAACACATCTTTATAAGGCACCGAATATGGAAAAAGCGATTATTAAACTCCGAGAGGCTGCTCGATGAAAAAAATCGTCACCATCGGTGGAGGAACCGGAAATTTTACGATTCTCAGAGGGATTAAGAACTATGATGTCGATATCAGTGCAATTGTATCGATGGCCGATGATGGGGGAAGTACAGGCATCCTGAGGGATGAACTGGGAGTATTGCCGCCGGGCGATGTGCGTCAATGCTTAGTGGCTTTGTCAGATTCTTCAAGACTCATGCGCAGCCTAATGAACTACCGTTTCGAACAGGGCGGTCTTGGTGGACATAGTTTCGGCAATCTTCTTTTGTCTGCTTTAGAAAAGGTGACTGGTAGTTTTGAAAAAGCTGTCGAAGAAGTCGGAAAAATTCTCTTCATTAAAGGAAAAGTTATTCCTGTCACTACTCACTTAGTCCGTTTGAAGATGATTTTGAAAAATTGCCATGTTTTGGAAGGAGAAAGGGAGATCTATCTTTCCCAAGAGATCGAAAAAGGCTACAGCAGTATCTATTTAGAGCCGTATCCTAAAGCCAATCCTCATGCCATTAACGAAATTATGAACGCCGATCTGATCGTGGTAGGTCCTGGAGGGCTCCATACATCGCTTATCCCTAACTTTTTAGTTGAGGGTGTCAGCGATGCACTCCGTCAGAGCGATGCGAAAAAAGTCTTCATTGTTAATTTGATGAATAGACGGGGACAGACCAGTAAGTATAAAGTCAGCGATTATATGACAGAGATGGAGCGGTTCATTGGAGAAGACATCTTCGATTATATCTTGGTCAATAACCAAAATCCTCCAAAAGAACTGATCGAGCTTTATGCTGAAGAAGGCGATTTGGTCATCAATGATTTGAAAGATGATCGAGTACGGCCTGCAGCTTTGCTTGGCGAGTTAAAGGGCGGCCAAGGCATAAAGAAAGATTTAATTAAACGAAGTTTGATCCGTCATGATTCTAAAAAATTAGCCCAAGAGTTGATGAACATTGTTAATCATCTTTGATTTGGATGACACTTTAATCGATACCACGGGTTCCATTACTCCCGTGAAGCTGGAGCAGGCGCTGACCAAGATGGTCGAAGCGGGGCTGCAGGTAGGGGATTTTCAAGAAGCCCTCACAATTCTAAAACGACTAGATATGGCTTCTGAAAGTGCCTCTCAAACTCTTCTTGAATTTCTAGAAATTTCTAATGCCGGTAGAAAATATTTTGATATAGGATATGCCGAGCTTTATGGCCCCTTGCCATCTGATTTTCCTGTTTATCCTCTTGATCAAGCGTTAGATATTCTCTCAGAACTCTGCTCTGAGCATCAAATAGCCCTTGTTTCTATGGGCAAACCCGAGCAACAGCTCCTTAAGCTGAAAAATGCTGGTATAGATTCAACAATTTTTAGTAAAATACTCATCTCAGAAGATCATGATAAAAAGCCCCACTATAAGACAATTCTTGATGAGCTTGGATTTTCTCCTTCTCAGACCTTGGTTTGTGGAGATCGAGTAAAAAGAGATTTATCGCCTGCGAAAGAATTGGGCTGCATTACGGTTCATATGCAATGGGGAAGGGGGCTCAGCTCCCTATTATCGGCCCTGCCGCACTATATTGCGCAGGATGTCGATTACGCCATTAAAAAGTTAAGCCAGATAAAGGATATTTTAACCACACTATGACGAACAGCAATCAAATGAGTCCAGGAATGACCATCTCTCTCGATGGAAATATCTATCGAGTCGAGTCGTGCGTCAAAGTGACAGTCGCCAAAGGCAATCCTTTCATCAAGACAAAACTGAAAAATCTCATGTCGGATGAGACAGTTGAAAAGAACTTCAAGCTCGGTCAGCCGATTTCTGAAGTTGCTTTAGCAGAGCGGAAGCTCGAATATCTGTATCTGGAAGGCAAAGATTATTTATTTCTCGATGTCGGAAATCTCGAACAAGTCTTAGTCCCTGCCCCTGTCATTGGAGACCGTGTGAACTATCTCAAAGAAGGGATCGATGTCAAGGCCATGTGTTACGGCGCCTCTATCTTTTCCGTAGAGCTTCCTCAGTTTCTCGAACTCATGGTCGTCAAAACTGAGACATCAGAAGCCGCTTCTCCACTTGCTAATGCAACTAAAATAGCTGTTTTAGAAACGGGAGCGAAGATCGATGTCCCTCTCTTCGTAGAAACCGGTGATATTGTGAAAGTCGATTCTCATACAAATGAATACATCCAACGCGTCTAAAGGAGTATAAATGGAGTTCAAGCAAATCAAAGAACTGATGTCTGCTATGGAAAAAGCAGGCCTCAAGCGTCTTCGTATCAAAGAGAAAGATGGATCAGAACTTGAGTTGGAACGAAAAGGTGAATCCGCTGCTCATGCTCATCCCGCCTCTATGCCTGTCTATACTCATCATGAGACGCATCCTGAGATTCACTCTAGGTTCCCTGCCCACACAGCTTCACCTTATCGCGGACACTTTCCTGAAGAGTCCCATCGTGGAGAAGGGCGTGCCGAAGAGAAAAAGGTTGAA
>WUUC01035838.1_pt1 | contig 22299 bp, 17 predicted proteins | sample 6278441 | NCBI WGS metagenome assembly WUUC01 (sample SAMN13675441, study PRJNA597444) | soil metagenome | isolation source: soil | place: USA: Washington | collected 2017-10
ACGGGACGTGGCGCAGCCTGGTAGCGCACCTGCTTTGGGAGCAGGGGGTCGCCGGTTCGAATCCGGCCGTCCCGATGATTCAAGAGTTCCTGGTAATCCTGCAGTTTCGGTCGAAGGTAAAGATTGCCCGGGAGACTTGACCGCCCTGTGGGTCCACCCGCTCGGTCCACCGCATCGCAGGGACGCCGTCGTCGCGCGAAGTCCTTCGGTGGCTCACCGCCTGGATCTGTCGCGGCGTTGCGGTGGACCGAGGGGAACCGCCCGATCCGATCGCGGCGAAGCCCTGCCGGGCGGTGCCGCTTGGCATGAGGAACGCTACGGCGGGAGACATCCCTAATCACTCCCGCACCTGGGGGAGCCGTCTATGGCCAGAATTCCCGAAGGCTTCGAGACCCTCCGGAAGGTTCCGCGCAGAAGCGCCCTAGTTCCATCGTCGCTTGGGCTCGTCCCCGTTGTCGGACGACGGTCCGGCCCGTAGCCGGGAAGGAAGACCACGGCCTGGGCGCGACAGGTCGACTGGGGCCCTGCAGAGGTTCCGCGACGGCCCACGAGCTGAGAGCGGCACCGCTAGTCCGCGCTCGACAAGCTCGGCTCAAGGCGGCCGACGGGCTCCCGCGGCAGCTCGACCATCCCGGATGTCCAAGAGCACGACGGCGGCCCCGACGGCGGACCTCCCGCCTAGTTCACCGGGCCTAGCTCGCTAGACCTCGACAAGGCACGGGACACCCAACATGGCCACGTCGTGCGGTACCACCGGGCGTTCTAGGCGACGGCTCCAGGCAGTCACCGAGCTCTTCGACGCGACCACATCATCCGGCTAACCGACGCAATCATCGCCGCTTCGGCGGTTGCGCCGCCCCGCTGCTGCGGTCGCTCGACGCGATCCACTTGGCGAGTGCAAAGGTCGCGTCGCCCAGGGCCCCGGCCCGCGGTCGTATGCGGTTACGACCGACGGCTGCAGCAGGCGGCCACGAGCCACTGGCTGCTGTCCATCAGCACGAACTGACCGAGTCGAGTTGGCTTCTCGCGGACCAGCCGACGGCATATTTCCGACCAAAGACGCTAGCGCTCCAGAACCTGCGCGAGGGCTGGTGGAATAGCGACAGGAATAATCGACAGCAGTTTCGCCGAATGCGGCGGTACGAGCTCGCGCACGTCGTCATGCATGACGTGCCCGCTCCAGAGCTTGAGGAGCAGGCCGACAGGTTCCCGGCCGAGTTCCTTATGCCCGAGGCCGAGGTGAAGCCGCAGCTGACCGCACCCCGGCTGAATCTCGCGCGGCTGATCGACATCAAGCACTACTGGAAGGTGTCGATCTCCTTCGTCGCGAAGCGCGCCAAAGATTTGGGCGCAGTGACGGAGCGGCAGGCGCGATCGCTATTCCAGATGCTGAACGCGCGCGGCTACCTCAAGAAGGAGCCGTTCCCGATCCCGGCCGAGACGCCGCAGACAGGGAGGTTCGGTCCAAATTGAGAGCAACTCAGGGCACTCGCAGACCGCGAACCCTTGTAAGCAAAGGGGATACGCCTGAGCAAAACCCCCTTGGCCTGGCTGGGGGCTAGGCGGTCGCAGGTTCAGATCCTGTCTCCCGATGCACGAAGCCCAGGTTCCGCCTGGGCTTTCGCCGTTCCGGGGCCACCCGCCGATTCCCACGGGTCCAATACGAAGCCCAACTTGACCCGGGGATGTCCTGAGTTCGCGCGACTCAGGGAGCATGGCCGTACACCTTCCGCTCGCTCCCCAACGACCGTCTCTCGCAGCGCCGATAGGACGAGTTCGCGGCGATCTGGTGACGCGCTGCCGAGCGCTGTGACCGCGTGGTCCTGACGACGGCCGCAAGAGCGACCGGCTGCCCTGCTGGCAGTCGGCCGCTCCTGTCTGATCTTCGACTGCCCGTGGGCCTTAGCCCGCGGACGACCGCGGGTCGTTGCCCTCGGGCACGGTGTCCTGCTTGCGGATCTGGCCGTCAGCGATCCGCCTGATGGCGAGCTCGCCGCCCCCGTCGTTACGCAGGATCGCGCGCGACGCCTTCACCGCATCGGCCTGAGTATCAGCGACGACACTCGCGCGCTGACCACCGGGCCGGATTCCCTCGAACTTCCCGTCGTCGCGCTTTTGCACGACGATTTTCTTCGGAGGAGACATATCTCCCTTTCTGGCCGTCGAGACGGACCGGTCGTTACGCTCAAACTGTTCTTTCACTAGCGAATGTATCACGAGAACGCCGCTAACCAAGCGAGTGCTAGGTGAGCACACGTTAGCTCGTGATCATCCAGTACGACGGAGGGAGCGTGCGGTGGTGGTCCCTGCGAGTCGCAGTCACACGGTCTCGTTGCCGGGAGCGCCGGACGGATCACGTCGTTCTCGTGATCACGCCCTAGCGGATGATCGACAGGGACGCAACCACGGCACCTGCAAACGACGGCCTGAACGGGTTTCGTAAAGGGACCCTGGCGAAAGCCTAAGGATGCTTCCATTCGCTAGGAGCAAGCAATCCGGCATCCATGATTAGCATCTGCTAGCGTTCGGCTCAACAACTATGGAAGGAGCCCCAAATGGCTGCCCCCCGCAACACCCGCACCACCCATCCCGCCCGCTCGCCGCAGACGGAGGCGATGCTCAAGGACCGGTCGATCGCGTTCGAGTTCGAGCCGAACCTCGCCGTCTCGGAGATCCGCGAGGCCGACGGCTACCAGGTGCGTCTCACCAAGAACCGGGCCCCGAAGGAGCAGGTCGCCAAGTACTCCACCGCCATGAAGCACGGCGCCACATTTCCGGCGGTGGTCCTCAACGAGAACTACGAGCTGATCGACGGAAACACGCGGCTGCAGGCGCGGCTTAGGAACTCCGGCGAGACGATCGCGGCGTACATCCTCTTCGGCGTCACCGCACTGGACGCCCGTTCGCTTTCGGTCGAGCTCAACCAGTCCAACGGCCTGCAGATGAACGACGAGGAGATCTACGGGTTCATCGCCAACGCGGTGAAGGACGGTCAGCAGCCCGAGGTCCGTGCTCTCGCTCGCATGACCGGGGTGCGCGAGCCAAAGATCACGCGATGGATCGCCGAGATCCACTTCCTCGAGCGGGCGGCGCAGATGGGTATTGCCGAGCGGCACCTCAACGCGCTGCCCGCCAGCACCCGTGCCGCGCTGCAGGCCACGCGGCTGGAGGCGGTCTTCGAGGAGATCACCACACTGGCCGCGGAGGCGAAGCTGCCCACCGCCTTCGTCAAGAAGATGGTCGGTCAGGTCAACGGGGCCCCGTCCGAGCAGGCCGCCCTCGAGCTCATCTCGACCGAGCGCGCCCAGCGCGTCGACGAGATCCGGGCGGTGGCCTCCGGCTTCAGCCCCCGTGACCGCGCCAGCAAGGGCTCGGCCCAGCACCTCGGTGGCCTGCAGCGCTTCGACGTCGACGCCCTGCTCGACGTCGCTCCGGAGAAGCAGTTCGAGACTTTCCAGCGCATGAAGATCCTGCGCGACCGCCTCGACACGGCCGTCACACGGGCCGCGAACGAGTGGGACCTAACCCCGCCCGCTGAGCCGGCCGGCGACGACGACGAGACCCCCGTGGCCGAGCCGGCCGCGGCGGCCTGAGGTGCTGACCATGGCTCCCCCCATCAGCGCCGCCGCCGGGGTCAAGCACCCCGCTCAGCGCGACCACACCGAGGACATCCTCAACGCCCGCCACGTCAGCTTCCGCTTCGAGGCGAACCTCGCGCTCGATCAGCTGCGTGACGTGGAGGGCAATCAGGTGCGTCGCAGCGAGCATCGAGCACCGAAGGACATGGTGGAGCGCTACGCGGAGCAGATGAAGAACGGCGCGACGTTCCCCGCCATCGTGGTCAACGAGAACTACGAGCTAGTCGACGGCAACACGCGTTGGGCGGCGACGAGGATCATCAAGCGCTCCACGATCGCCGCGTACGTCTGCGAGAACCTGACCGCGCTCGAAGCTCGCTCGCTCTCGGTCGAGCTCAACCAGGTGCACGGACAGTCGATGAGCACAGACGAGATCCGGGCGTTCGTGGAAGGTGCCGCCGACGCCGGGCAGAAGATCGATCCGAAGTCCTACGCGAGGATGACCGGGGCGAAGCCGCGCAAGATCGGCCAGTGGGTCGCTGCGCACGCCTTCCGTTCCCGCGCCGTCAGCGAAGGTTTCTCAGACGATGTCGTCGCAGTCCTGCCTGAGCAGGTCCAGATCGCCCTCAACTCGCTCGGGCTGAAGGCGGTGTTCGTCGAGATGACCCGTCTGGCGGTCGACGCGAGGATCAACGCCAAAGACGCCAGTGAAGTCGTCCGTGACGCCAACGCCGCGACCTCGGAGTCTGAGGCGCTCGCGGCCATCGCGGCAGCCCGCACCGCTCGCGCCGAGGAGATCCGCGCGCTCGCTGCCGGGTTCCGGCCTCCCAAGCGCAAGAGCACCATGGCTGCCCCCCATCTCGTGGGCCTGCTGAAGTTCACGCCAGCCGACCTGATCGACGTCGCGCCGGACCGCCAGCAGGCCGCGCTCTCGCGCATGCGCACGCTCCATGAGCAGCTAGGCGAGGCCATCACGCTCGCCCAGACGAACTGGGCGCCGTCCGCTGACGCCGGCACGGAGCCGGCGTGAGCGCGTCGAGGTCTGGCGGCTCGGACGAGCTTCCTCCTGACAACGCCTCACGGGTGGCGATCTTCGACGCGATGCACGCCGCTCGAGCGGAGGGCCACGACCAGCTCAGGCCGGAGGAGCTTCGCGAACGAGTGTTGCCGCGTCTGCGCGTTCTCGTCCCCCGCGAGCTGCACCTCGTCGGCGAGGCCACCTACGTGAGCGAGAAAATCGAGGTCTGCCTCGAGGTGCAGCCGCCGCTGCTGCTGCGCGCCGGGGAGGACGGAGGGCTTCTCACGCTGTCGGACTACGCCCCGCGTATCCGCTACCCCAACAACGAGATCCAGGACTACGTCCCTGGTCTCGAACAAGCACGCGAACGTCTCGAGGCCGACAACGCACGTCTTCGCGAAGCACACTTCGATGTGCGCGACCACGTCACCTCGAGCGCCAAAGATCCGGAGCGCTTCAACGCGCTGGTGCAGTCGATGCGTGAGCACGGCTACCTCAAGCACTCCCCCCTCGTAGAGCTGCCCGACGGCAGCGTCCTCGACGGGCGAGCCCGGCAGGACGCCGCCGCGATCGCCGGGGTCGAGATCGAGCGCTACAACTGGCCCTCGACCGACGAGCGAGACCTCGCCCGTCGGCGTGACACGCCCCTGGCCCGTATCCTGCTCGTTCTCGACCAGAACGCGACGCGACTGAACGCCGAAGATCGAGCCCTCGTCCACGCCGAAGTCGCGCGGATCACCGGGCGCGACTGGGATGACATCGAGGCCGACCTCGGCGTGACCCACGGGTGGCGCCACGCCGCACCCCGAAAGTACATTCCCACCTTCGCGGCACGCGTCCTGAAGTTCCGCACCGACGGCGAACCACGGATCCACGTCAGCAAGGTCGACGACAAGGTCCAGGTGCGCTCTCTCCTGCAAGCAGCCGGCCTCCCCGCGTCCTACCGCGTCCCCTGGCTGAAGGACTACGTTCCGCTCGAGCGGGCGCACAGCGATAAGCCCAACGGCGGGTCATCACCGCAATGGGCGCCGGCAGACGTCCTCCTCGAAGGCATCGAGGCCATGCTCAAGGACCGCCGCGCGAAGAAGAACGCACTCATCGATCCCGAGTGGGCCGACGTCACGGACTGGCTTCGAACGACGTTCTCGCTGGGCGAAGCGCCCTAGCGCCATGGTGCGGGGCTCGCCGAGCGAGCCCCGCCGAAGCGCACAATAAGCTGCCCTGATGCCCGAGGCCGGCACCGAGACCGTCGACGACATCCACCCGAAGTCCCCGATCGACCGCCTCGATCGAGGTCTTCCAGAGGAAGACCGTGCCAAGAGCATCGACGTTGAACTAGTCGCCGCCGTACTCGGCATGAGCCGGGCCTTCATTGCCCGTGCTCTTGAACGGCCGGGGACAAGGCCGAAGCAGATCACGCTGGAGCAAGTTCTGGGACTTCTAGACGTCGATGGATTCCAAGAGACGTTCATCCCTCGCAGCAAGATCCCGAGCTACCTCCTAGGGAGCCTCGAAGATTCGAAACAGCCGCGCTCGGCGGTCCTAGACGGTCCCGAAACAGTCGCAATCCATCGGGGCGACGCCCGCGACCTTCTGGCCCGTCTCGCTCCGGGGTCAGTGCAGTGCGTCGTGACGTCCTCCCCCTACTGGGGCATGCGCGTCTACGAGAACACCCGCCAGGTCACCTGGGCGGACGGGGAGCAGTGCGCCTACGGCTTCGAGCAGACGCCCGAAGGGTTCATCCGCCACACGACCGAGATTCTCTACCTCCTCAAGCCCGCCGTCGCGGCCGGCGGCTCGGTCTGGTGGAACCTGATGGACACCTACAACACCCGGACCCCGATCCGAGGCAACGCCCGCGAACGTCTCGACGAGATGGGCAGCGTCCCAGAATCGCGCCGCGGCTGGACCGATCACATCGCATGTCGTCACAGCGCCGGGCACATGTACCTCAACGACGCCGAGCAGAGCTCGATCCCTCCGCGCGTGGCCGAGCGCGCATCACGGATCGGATACCGCCTCAAGAGCTACATCACCTGGCGCAAGAACTCGGCCACCCCCGAGCCCGTGCAAAGCCGCGGCACACGACAAGCCGAGTACATCCTGCACCTCTCCGTCGGCGACACACCACCGACGTTCAATAAGGACGAATGGACCGAGCTCGAACCTGAGCTCGGCGGTCCCCATCCCACACTGGAGTCAGCCGAACGGGTGACGGACGTATGGTCGCTGCCGACGTCCTCCGGCAAGAACGGCCACGGGGCCGAGTTCCCGCTCGCCCTCCCCGGCCGCTGCATCGCGCTCGCGAGTTCAGAAGGGGATCTCGTCCTCGATCCGTTCATCGGATCCGGGACCAGTGCGCTTGCCGCCGTACAGCTGGGCCGGCGCTGCATTGGCTTCGACATCAGCGACCACTACGTAGAACTGGCCCAAGCGCGCGTGGCCATGCAGCAAGGGCTCGAAGAGCTGACAGCCAAGGAGGTCGCCGCGCTAGCTGCGCAGCTCCATCTCGAGACCGACGACGAGGGCACCCTTGCGACCGCAATCGTGACCTCATCGGACACGGTCGCAATTCCGGTGACACGCAGAGGTGGCGCGTCGCGCCCGCGCCCCCACGAGCTCGCGCCAGCCGCCCCGCCATATCGCTGAAGGCGCCGTCATCGTCGGCTACACCGGCACGCCAGTCCGCTATAGCTGCTCGGTCTTCGGCGCCCCGGTTGCGCTTGCCGCCCGATGCGCTAGGGTGCCGGCGCTTGGGTCCGAAGACAAATGGGTCAGCCACACGATTACGGTGCGGCGGCCAGCGCCGCGACGTTGACGATAGAAGAGGCGGTCGAGCCAGACTTCGAACGCGACCCCAGCACCGGGAAGGTCGAGAACGACGATTCAGCTAGGCACGGGTGGTCCATCACCGAGCCTTTTTCGGACGACGAACGAGACGATGGGCGCGGCGACGTTCCCGGTCTGCACGAGCTGATCGAAGGCGGGTGCTGGTCCGGTGACCCGTCGGCCGACCGAGTTCTCGCTGCTCGACCACATCTGAAGCTCGAGGACGCGCAGGCGAGGAGGTCGGCGATTGACGGGCAGCGCGCCGAACGCCGCCTGGGCCTGGGCCGATCGGATGGCGCGTCCAGTCTGTCTGGCAGAGGACACCAGGGGGACGAGGACCGACGTCGAGGTGCCTGAGGCCGCGCGCCTGCAGAAGGCCAACACCTTCCTGGACACCGCGGGCGTGCTGACCCAGTCGCGGATCGCCGTGGCCTGGGAGGCCGTCGGCTGCGCGCGCGGCGCCTACGAGCTGGCCCTGGCCTACGCCAAGGAGCGCGAGCGGTTCGGCCGCCCGATCGCCAAGTTTCAGCTCGTCCAGGACCTGCTGTCGCGCATGCTCGGCAACGTGGTGTCCTCGCAGTGCATGGCGCTGCGCCTCGCCCAGCTCGCCGAGGCCGGCCAAGCCGGCGTCCAGCACGTCTCGCTGGCCAAGGCCTTCTGCACCGCGCGGCATGCGCGAGACGACCGGCTGGGCGCGCGAGCTGCTGGCCGGCAACGGCATCCTGCTCGAGTACGACGTCGCCCGTTTCGTCGCCGACTCCGAGGCCATCTACTCCTACGAGGGCACCCGCGAGATCAACTCGCTCATCGTCGGCATGGCGATCACAGGGCAGTCGGCGTTCGTCGGTAAGTAGGACGCGCGAACATCGCCAGACGCGCCTGCGGAAAGGTGGCTGAGACCGCGTTAGGGTTTTCCCAAGGAGGCGGGTGGAACGGCGCTTGACGTCCCTCGGGGGTCCAGAGGCTTGACGACCGAGCCGGCGGGGGCGGCTACTTCGAGCTTCGCACCGGACAGCGATCCGCGGCCAGGGAGAGGGACGACGTACGTGCCGTCAGGCGCGATTGCGATCCGTCGCCGCCGTCCATCAGCGAAGCCAAGTGTCAGGCCCCGGACGGCGCGATCTACGATGCCGTAGAGGACGGTCCGCGGCTGCTCGATGTCCACGTAGGTCGAGCTGGTCACGAACACGTGATCCCTCATGTTGTGGCATCGGCCCGGTGCTCCCTTTGGGAACGGACGGAACCTGCCACCCTTGACGACGCCGAGTCCGCCGCCCGGACCGACCATGCCAACAAGCGCGCAGCTTTCCCCTCTCGGGTTGTAGTACAAGCGCACCCCCCACACCGTGCTGTTCCCGGGATCCTTGGCTCTCGCCACGCCGGGCCGGAGATCCTCAGGCGCCTGCGCCAAGTCTGCCGGGGGTCTGCTCTCGCCGATCGGATCCTCGTGCGCCGTGAAGACCTTCACGCCGACCGCGACGCCCCCGGCCGACAGTGGCGCCGCGAGGACGGCCGCGACCGTCGCAACGCCCATCCACCGCGGCCGGCGCTTCGTTCTGCGGTCCTGCTCACCCAGCTCGACGAAGGCCTCGTACAGAGCGCGATCGGCCCGTCGATCAGCCTCATCGGGCGACGGCGGACGGGGGCGATGGCGTCTCAGGTTCATGTCACAAGCTCCTCATCGGCTGAAGACTCGTCGTCTTCCAAAGCCTCCAGCCGTTCCAGCTCCCGTGCGAGGCGTCGCAGTGCTCGTGAAACCGTCATCCGCAGCGCCACGACGGTCGTGCCGAACTCGTGGGCCAGCTCATCGTAGCCGCGCTCGTTCTCAATGTGCTCACGGAGGATCGTGCGCTGCTGGTCGGTTAATACAGAAGCCGCTTGATCCAGGATCGCCTTGAAGCGTGCAAGGTCCGCCAGCTCCTCAATCCGCTCGTACTCGGCTGGCCCAAGCGATGGCACGGGCACGCCCACACGTTCGAGGTTTCTTCGCTCGACTTCCCCGCGGCGTCGCCATAGCTGTAGCTGGTTCCGCGCGATCGCCCACATCCAGGCACGGCCCTGCTCCTCGGTCTCGCCGCGGAATCCTCGGAGCCCGGAGAACATCTCGGCGAACGTTTCTGCCATGAGGTCAAAGGCGAGCTCCGGATCGAGCACGCGACGGACAAAGAACCGCACGACCTGATCGCGATACGTGAGATACACGTCGCCGAAGCTGGCCGGGTCTTCGCGGGCCCTGACGAACAGCGACTTTGGCCTCCCGATCCGAAGGCGGCCGAACGGGCGATCCATGCGCGCGCGATCCTCTCACAATGAGTCAAAGGCCATGAGCATTGCCACATTCACCCACCGACCTGTTATGCGCTCCCGTCGAGCGCAACTACAGGGGCAATGTCGAGGACTGCTGCCGTCGCCGCTGCCCGAGCCCATCGCGGTCTCGTTGCCCTAACAATCGTCGCAGCGCTTGGAGCCTTCTCCTTCGGTGCGATGGTGCATATCGCGCGGGCGGACAACACGCACGTGACCTGCGTCCTTCATGGATTCGTCTCCGGCGGGAGTCAGACAGACGGCAGCTTCTTCGCCCGGGTTTATCCTGGCTGCGGGTCGTCCTATCGCCAATGCTCGATCTACTCGTACAGCACGCTCCGCGGCTACGACACGATCTACGACACGACCTCGACGTGTAGTTCTTGGTCTCTTAGCTTCGGCAACTACACCGAGTGCGCCGGTGCCGCTGGCACAGACGATCCCGGCGTCTTCTCGAGCCACTCCCACGCGGCGCCCAACCAGTGCTGAGTCGCAAGAAGATTGCTTCGATCGGCGCGCTCGCGATGGTTGCCTTTGCGTTCGCTGGCTTTGTCGGCGCCACAGCTCTTGTCCCCACGAGCGACCTTCCCGCGCCGTCGCAGCTCGCCTACGAGCCCGACGCGGCGGGCGTCTCGGTCGTCATTGCAACGCCCGATCCGTCGGCGAGCATGCCGTGGGGGGTCCGCACCTATCGTTCGATGACCGGGCTGACGTGCTTCAACGACGGTCGTCTTCAAGGGCGAGTTGAGGGCGGTGAGTTCGGCCAGGTGGACCCGGACGACGGCGAGTTCCACCCGGAGCGCCTCAGCGAAGCCCGCTTCGGCCAGGTTGACCCGGACACGGGCAAGTTCTATGACCTGCCATCCGGTGCTACCGGCGGATGCACCGATCTCGACAAGGCGCCTTCTTCGATCACCGTCAGCACCTACCCCGCTCAGGGACTTCGCGGTGCGCGCGCGGTCGTCTTCGGCGTTCTTTCCCGGAACGTGGCCGCTGTACGGCTGGAGGTCGACAATGAGCAACGTCGCCTGGATTTCAACGCCGAAAGCTACATCGGCGTGATCACCCCCGACGAGGTCGCTTCCGCAACCCTCGCCTTCACGATGATCGACGGGACGACCAGCCGGGTGAAGCTCGGGGCTGAACCGCCTCCCAGATACCAGCCGCTGCCGGACTAGCCCGCTGACCCCTCGCCGACCACCCAGTCCGACGGTCACCGACGAGGTGCAGCGGACCCTCGCTGCGCTCGCGCACCCGATCCGCCTCCCAATCCTCCTCGCGCTGGAGCAGCGACCGCGGACACAGAATGAACTCGTTGCCGATCTTCAAGACCCGGGCGACCAGGAGATATCCAGCGCCACCGTGAAGTTCGCGCTGTCCCAGTTACGAGGTGCAGGACTGATCGAGGTAGTCGACGAGCGCCCGACGTCGACAACGCTGCGGGCGTGGGTGTACGCCACCTCACGGCCGGGATGGCGACGGCTGTTGAAGGCCCTTGAATCGGTCGGTCCGCCGACGGGCTAACGGAGTACGACGCGCATAGCCTGTCGGGCGCGCCGTTGTTGTGATGCCCGCTCGCCAACTTGCTCGCCGGCGCCCAGCCAGTCCTTCGGTTCTCGCCGTTCTTCGAGCCGCGAAGCCCGGTGGACCGACCTTAGACGTGGCGCCCACGGAGTCCGCGAAAGAACGGGCCGGGATAATTGGCTATCCCGGTACAGCAAATTAGCTCCGGTCACTTGAACACAGCGGTGAGGGGCGGTAGCGTGGTCGGCGCCCGGGCACCTGAGCCTGGGGAAGTCGAGACCTTTACCTCCGTTCAGGTCAGGATCCTCATCTCCCGCGTGGTCGGGATCCGCCGCTTTCCCAGTGTCGGGCAGGGCGGTGTGGTGCGGCGCCCAATCTCATCCCCGGGCGCCGCGCCACCGTCGCCGAGGCAGGATTGGGTGCCGCAGCGCCTCGCTGCGAGCGCGTCCGTTTCAGGGGCGCTTTGTCGACTCCTTCGGTAGTTGCGACTCCATCCGAGACGCATCCGTGCGCCGCGCTACTCAGGCATTTTGTCTGTTTTGTCAAATCGCACCGGGAGAGTTGATTAGCCCGGTCGAGTTCGTTAGGTTCCCGCGAAGGTGAACGAACCTGCGTGTCGCCCTGAGGGTCGGCGGCGAGCAGGGAATGCAACGGCTGAGGAGTCCATGCCCGCTGATAACCCCCGCTCGTCCGCGCCGAGCAACCGTAGAGCCACGCTGCGACCTAGCCCGAAGCGGGACCTCCTCCTCGATGCGATGCGCGTGCATGGAGCGCCGCTGAGCGCGTCGGAGTTGGCTGCTGCCACGGGCCTGACTAGATATTCGGCGAACTATCAGCTGCGCACCCTCGCTGCAGCGGGTCTCGTCGACATCGTGGAACGACAGTCCAATTCACTGGTCAGGCACCGCTATGCGTTGGTCGATTCGCGCGCCACCCTTGTCGACTCCACCACGCAGCTACTAGCGCTGGCCGGCGCGCTAACGGTGCCAGGTCGAGACGGTTATCCGCGGCCGACGGAGATTGACCCGTCCGCGCAGACGCAACTCGATGACCTCTATCGAGAAGTTGTGGCGCGCGTGTCCGACATCGCGGCTGCATCGACCAAACGCGCGCGGGGGACTTCGACCGCGGGGCTCTCCGCAGCATGAGCGACGACAATTCACGGTATTGGCGCGAGCCCGAACTGGCTTGGATGGCGCTTTTGGAACGGGCCGCAGAAAGCACGATCTCGAACGTTGACTTGGCCATGTTGTACGAGAACCTATGGACCACCGTCGACGAGCCGGTGCATCCTCGTCTAGTCGCCATTCGCACGCGGCTCCATGCGGAAGAAGCCGCTCTATCTGGTGCCGACGTCATCGCCCTTCGGCATCACCGAAAGGCGCTTTGACACTATGACTGGCAACGATCAGGCAGCCTGCGCCAGTCCTACACCGGCATCGCGCTTGCTCTCCTGTCGCGCTGCTCGCTGACGCACTAAGACTTCGCCTGTGATGGGCTTGTCGGTGTGCCAGGGCCTCGGGGTTCGTCGGCGAGCCGTTCGCGTCTCTCAACCAATCGGGCCAGCTGCTGAAGCGCCCGGGACACGGTCATCCGGACCGCGACGGTTGTCGTCTCCAGCTCGCGCGCCAACTCCTCGTACGACCTCTCCCGCATCACACGTTCTCCGAGCACGTACCGCTGTCTAGGCGTCAGTTCGCTGTATGCGTCGTTGAGGACGGACTTGAGTCGATCAAGATCGGCTAGCTCCTCGATGCGCTCGTACTCCTGAGGTCCGAGGGATGGAACCGGTATGCCGACACGCTCTAGATTGCGACGCTCCACCGCGCCTTGACGGTGCCACTGCGCAAGCTGAGCGCGTGCAATCGCCCACATCCAGGCGCGTCCCTCCTCCTCGCACGCACCGCGAAAGTGCAATCGCTTCGCGTAGAGCTCGGCGAACGTGTCGGCCGCTAGGTCAAAGGCGAGCTCCGGGTCCAAGACCCGCCGGGCGAAGTACCGCATGACGACATCGCGGTAGGCCAGATAGAGGTCACCGAAACACGCCGGATCCTCGCGGGCACGAACGAACAGAGATTCGGAGCGCCCGACTCCGAGTCGGCGAAGCAAGCCTGTCATCCGACCCCGATCGTGTCACAGCGTTTCGATTTCGCGTGCGTGCGTGCTCAGCGCATCCGCGAAGCCGTTACGTCGTGAGCACGAGCGCAACCAGGGAGCAGCGAACCCCAAAGCACGCCGCGCGTGCCTTCAGCCGCCCAACTACCCGGTCGGCTCCGTTGTGTCGGACAAGCATCGCCGGTTGCGTCGTCCTCGGCCGGCCACCGATTGACCGCCCAGACCCCACCCATCTCAGCAGTTCCGTCCTCGGTCGCTGGCGCCTTGGTCGCCCTTGCCCATCCTGCTCGGCTGCCGATCCTTCTCGCTCTAGAACAACGCCCACGCACCGCTCGGGAGCTCGCGACGGACTTAGCCATCGGACGGGATCAGGTCAAGTTCGCCGTTCAGCAGCTCGCCGATGCCGACCTCATCGAGGTAGTCGGAACGATCCGGACGAGGCATAGCCTCGGATCGCAGGTCTACGGCGTCCGCAGAAGAGGTTGGAAGCGGCTACTCACCTCATTGAAGTCGCTCACCGAGACCGAGTGACCGAGTCGCTCTAGTCCACGCAGCCCTTCGAGTCGGACCAAGTAATCCCCGAATTGGCGAGAGATGCCTCGATCGACAGCTCGGCTGCTTGCCGAAGCTCGCGCATCTGACCACCAAGAATCTCGCGGTCGCGGCGATCTTCACTGGGTCACTTTCGCACACCTTGCTGAATTTGACTGTCCCGGGTACAGTGCGCTCGCCCGGGCAGCATCCCTCATCGTTGTGTACGGTGCTGTGTTGTGTTTGGTGCTGCGCGCTGAGTCTCTGCTCGGCGATCCCTACGAGTTGACGAGGTCCTAAGTGTCGATGCGGTTCGCTCGCGGTGGCTCTTTGCTGCCGTGCCTGATGGTGCTCACATTGGTCGCGGCGGTTGCAGCGGCACCAGCCGGAGCAGCGGGAAAGCACGTCACCGCGGGATCAGAACCCGGTAGTGGCAATGCGGTGCTCCAAGCACCGCGCAGCGCTGTCGAAGAGATCGAGCAGCGCAGGACAGCTCACAGCACAACGTGGAGCACGAGAGACGGCAGTCGCATCACCCGCGTGGGATTGCAGCCCGTGCGCTGGCGCGACGCCCAGGGCGACTGGCGCGCCTTCGACTTCGACCTGAAGCGTGATGGCGATCATCTAGCTCCCGCCAGCTGGCGGGTCGACAAGATCCCGGTCGACGTCGAACTCCCCTCGGCGCTCGGGGCGAGCGGAAAAGACACCTGGGTTCTCACGGCCGGGAACGACCGCATCGCGATGGCTTTAACGGGCGCAGACGCGGCCGCAAAGGTCGACGGCACGCAGGCTCGGTACCCGGACGCGCTTCCCGGCGTGACGGTCGAGCTCGGTGCCGTCGCCGACGGCCTCAAGGAGACGTTGTCGCTGGCCGGCCCCTCGGCGACGAGCGCCTTCGACTATGCGATCAAGGTCCCCGAGGGCCTAACCGTGAGCAAGGAGGCGCGGTCAGGCGCCGTCGTCGTGTCGCGCGACGACCGCGCGGTCTTCCGCTTGCCCGCACCGATCGTGACCGATGCCTCCGGTCGAGTGGCCCCGCGCCCGGCGTACACCGTCAAGGATTTCGGCGACGGGCGCGCCTCCATCTCCTTCAGTGTCGACCGTGGGTGGCTCGCGCGGGGAGATCGGAAGTGGCCCGTGGTCGTCGACCCAACAACCAACGTGGTGAGCTCGACGGTCCCGTCGACGCGCATGTGCCCGGCCGGCGAATACGACGTCACGACGGTCTGCAACGACCCCAACATGGCGGCGGCGGGCTACCTCGTGCGGGGAACGAACTTCGGGCCGCAGCAGGTCGGGCTTCGGTTCGCGCCGCTGACCTACCTCGCGGCTGACGATTACATCGACTCTGCTCATTTGAAGATGTACCAGGTGAGCAACGTCATCACGGGCGCGGCGACGGACCAAGGGGTCACCGCAAGTGCGATCAACGGAGACTGGACGGCCTCGAGGCCCTACGGGTACGGGACCTACCCGTTCTTCGGTCAGCCATCCTCGCCCCAGCTGAACCCGCCCCTGTCCGCGAAGGGCACAGCGGCTCCTCTCGCCGGCGCCGGGTGGCTGGACGCAAACATCACCGACGTCGTCAGCTATTGGCAGAGGTACCGGACACGCCCCGCCGAGGGCCTCCCTGATTACGGCGTCCAGCTGGGCCGCGCGTCGACCGCAGCCGGTACGCGAATCGACACCAGGATCGCGCCGCCCGGTACCGCCAACGCCCCATACTTAGAGATCAAGTCGATCGCGGCTGCCCCATCCGGAGCGGAGGTGACGAGCCCGGGCGAGGGCCTGTCGACCGCGCGCCGAGTCAACCTGGTGGCGCACTCTCCGAACGCGTCCGTCACGTCGATGACCTTCCAATACGTCGCCGGATCGCAGCGCTATTGGACCGACATTCCCGCTTCGGCCCTGCGGTTCGACGACGGCACGAGCGTCTCGTCGACCAACATCCCGGTCATCGCGGCAAGCGGCGGCGGCGTGGACAACAAGAAGGTGGTCTGGGATCTCCAGGCAACGACCGGTGGCAACATCGACGGTTCGATCCACGTACGCGCGGTCCTGACAGGGCCGGCGGGAGCCAACGGCGCGACGGAACCGGTGAACTTCAAGCTCAATCGCCGGGACCAGGAGAAGCAAGCGACCGCGCCCATCGGCCCGGGCCAGGTCAACCTCGTCACCGGGGACTTCAGCGTCTCCAGCGAGGACGTCAACGTCAAGTCCCTCGGCGGCGGTCTCGCGGTCTCGCGTAGCTACCACTCGCGCAACGTCAGTACCCGCGACGCGGAGATGTTCGGACCGAACTGGGCGGCGAGCTTCGCTGGCGACGGGGGAGCGATGCCCTACGCGAGTCTCTACAACTACTCCGAGGTGAAGGAGGAGCAGGTCACTCGCTGGGTGACGGCACCCGGCACATACGTCGACGAGGCCGATTTCGATGCGGGCGAGGAAGCCGCGGGGACAGACCCCGCGGCGTTCTCCAACGCACTGCCTTTGTGGACCCCGGTGACCGACACGGTCCGCTGGACCTACAGCTACGCCGAGGTTCACCTCTCAAACGGCAGCAGGATCACGTTCACGCAGGTCACCGATCCCAACGGACAAGTCACCGGTTGGGAGCCGGACGCTGACCACGCCGGGATGAAGCTCACGGGGTCAACGGGCAACCCGTGGGTCTTGACCGAAGTCTCTGGTGCGACGACGACCTTCGCTTCGGATGGCGCGGGAAGCCCCAATTACCACGTCACAACGTTCACGCAACCGGGCTCGAACGCGACGCCGACGATGGAGTACCAGACGGTCGGCGGGCGCTATCGCCTGACCAAGGTGACGGCGGGCAAGTTCAGCGTCAACGCGCCGGAGGACCGCTATCTGCGCTTCCTCTGGACGCAGGACGCAAGCACCGGCAATCAGCCCCGAGTCACGTCGATCGTCCAAGGCTTCTGGTCGGGAAGCGCGATGACCGAGCGGCCGGTCCAAACCTACGCCTACGACTCGCAGGGTCGCCTCCTCCGGGCGGTCAACCCCCGGCTGTCGACGACGGCCGGCACAACCATCTACACCTACGATGCCGGCGGCCACGTCGACACGATCGCGCCGCCCGGCCAGGTTGCGTGGCGCTTGGCGTACACGACAGTCACGGGCGACGACAACACCGGACGTCTCGCGTCCGTCAAGCGCGCCCATCCGACCCTCGGCACCGACGCGACTTGGACGGTCCGCTACGACGTGCCCCTGACGGGCACGAACGCTCCGACCTTGATGACCAAGGCTCGGCTGGCGACGTGGGACCAGACCGACGACCTTCCCACCGACGCGACCACGATCTCCGTCCCAAGCAGTGTCCCGAGTTCGCCCACCCAATGGACCTACGGGTCCACGGTCTACTACATGGACGCCAACGGTCGCGAGGTAAATCGTCTGCGCGGAGTGGGCGAGGCGGCCACCCTCTCGACAACCCAATACGACGACGACGGCAACGCCGTCATGGAGCTCACCGGCGCGAATCGCAACAGGGCATTGGCTTCGACCACCGTCCCGACCCAGCAGGCCGCTCAGGCGCTTGAGACCGTCCGCCACTACGCGGCCGACGGCGTCGACGAACTCTGGAAGCTCGGCCCGACTCACAAGATGACCGTCCCGGGAGTCGGTGAAGTCTGGGGCCGCACTAGGACCGTGACCAGCTACGACGCCAACAGCCCCGGCGGCGCGGCCTACCACCTTCCGACCACCGTGGCGGTCAGCGCCCAGTACGACGACAGCAGCGGAACGCACTACGCCGACACCCGGACCACGACCTACGCCTACGACGGTGTCGACAAAGCAGGCTTCCCCAACCGCGGCTGGTCGCTGCGCATGCCGACCTCGGTGACCGTCGACCCTGGCGGCACAGCCGCGCCGATGACCACAAGGACCGTCTATCACAACTCACTGCCGCTCGTCATGGAAGTCCAAGCGCCGGCAGCAACCGGAGGATTCGGCGGCGCGCACCGGACGAACTACCAGTACTACGGCATCAACGACTTCCCGGCGCGGTCCGAGTGGACCGGCCAACTGTTGAAGAAATTCACCACCGTGAATTCGCCGGAGGCACCCATGCCGACCGTCACAATCAACGGCTACGACTTCGACCTCAACCCGACCTCGAGGACAACGGCCGGGGCAGCAGGCGCGACACGCACCGAGACGTTGGGCTACGACGCCGCTGGGCGTCCGACGACAAGAGCGGTGCAGATGGTCGCATCCGGCGTGACGACCACCGCACCGACCGTGACCATGGCCTACGACAACCAGGGCCACGTCACAACCGTGTCCAGCACAGCCGGTCCGCTGACGAGCGCGTTCGACAACAACGGTCGGTTGATCTCCTATACCGACAGCAAGGCTTCGGTCACCGCCTACACCTACAACATCAACGGCGACCTGTCGTTGAAGACCGACCCTCGTGGGACCCAAACATACGGGTACAACGCCCGTCAGCTTCCGACGACGATCAACGACAGCGTGTTCGGCGTTGTAAGCGGCACCTATGACGAGGACGACAACCTGAAAACCCAGAGCGTCCTAGGCGTCGTCACCACGAACACCTGGGATCCGGCCAACGAACTCAGCGACCGCGTCCACCTCAAGACGAGCTGCTCATGCGTATGGGCCGAGGACCACGACAAGTACGACGCCGGCGGGCGCGTCGTGGCTGAAACCACCGGAACCGGCAAACGCAGCCTGACCATGACCTACGACGGCGCCAGTCGCCTCAAGGTGGTCCAGGACAAGGCAACGCTGACCCCCGACGAGTGCGTTACGCGGGTCTACGGCTACGACGTCGACAGCAACCGCACCTCGAGAACGAACTACGTCAACACGAACCCGAACGTGTGTCAGTCGACCACCAACGGCTTCACGAAGACCTCGGTCTACGACAGCGCTGATCGCCTCGTCTCAAGTGGCCAGGACGTGCCCACTTACGACGGCCTGCAGCGCATCACCGCGATCCCATTCGTGCTGCCATCCATCGCCTTTGACGTCAACGACCAGATGGTGTCCTTGCAACAGGGGTCATTCGTCTTCAAGACGTTCGGGCAAGATCCGATCTCGCGGCCATCGTTCACCAGCCCGGGCACTCCCACCCCCAACCCCACGACCTCCCACTACGACAGCGCCGAGTCCGGGGTCAGCTGGACCGAAACCGATGGCACGGACGGAAGGCCCATTGCGACGCGCTACCTAAAGGGCCTCGACGAACAGCTCATCGCCAGGAAGGCATCGGACCAGACGGCGTCGACGATCATGCTCTCGAACATCCACGGTGATGTCGTGGCGGAAGGCCTGAGCACCGGGTCCGCGACGAACTGGACAGGGACGTACGACGAATTCGGCGCTCCACTTGGCGGCGGTGCCACCCGCGATTACGGCTGGCTCGGCGCCCATGGCGTGGTCACCGGCGGGTACCCCGGCGTCATGCAGATGGGAGCCCGCACCTACTTCGCCCCGATCGGCCGCTTCCTCCAGCCAGACCCCGTTCACGGAGGCTCCGCCAACGCCTACGACTACGCCAATCAGGATCCCTTCAACCAGATTGACCTTGACGGTCGCGAGCCCGGGTCGGCTATCTCGATGGCCGAGGCACGCAAGTACTACAAGAAGTACTACAAATGCGTAGAGCTATGGGGCAACAACGGCATCGGCTACACTAAATGCTTCCGCCACCGCGCAGGGCTGAAGGGTTGCCTGAAGGAACTGACGAAGGCCCCGGACACCGACGAGATCAACAAGCCGGGCGGCTTCTTCAAGTTTTTCGTGGGCCTGGCTCCCGAAATCCTCGCCTCGGAAGTCGTCTGCTTCATCGGCGCAAGGAAGATCAAGGAATGAGCGCAGCGACGATCGCAGTACCTGCCACGGTGGCGGCAGTCCACATCTACCTGGTGGTCCGCTGCTTTCGGCGCGGGCGGTGGGGCTATGGACTCGCGGGTCTCCTCGTGCTAGCCCCGTGCGCATGGATCGGTGCGTTCCTGGAGCCGAAGGATCGCGACGACCCACGGCGTGGCGCTCGGCACCACGCACCATCGTGACGCGGCGCCTTCGTCCGTGACCACCTCCCAAGTCGGCCCGATCGAAGACTGCGCCAAAGCCATATGCGCAGCGGACAACATCGCTCGGTACATGTTTGTCGTCGCCGTTCTGATCGCTCTTGGACTCCTCGTCGGGTGGTGGCGCAGCCGCCGCCGCCGGTAGGTCGACGGCGGGAACCCCTTGCTGTGGTTTCACAGCGGCGGATGCCACGACAGAGCACGCGCGTGGAAGGTGACGTGCCCGACACGCTCAGAGTGAACCTCCGTACTCGGCGAGCGGCCCTCGGGATGTCACAAGCCGACGTGGCGAAGCTGGCCGGCATGGACCAGTCGCAATACAGTCGGATCGAACGCGGCGAAGTCGACCCCTCGGTCCGGACCCTCGCGCGCATCGCGCACCCACTGCGGACATCGCCAGCAGAGTTGCTCGCCGGGATCGTCGCCGACCCGACCCGGGACCCCGGCCACCCACGATAGGCGACCCGCGCTCTCGGGCCGCGCCGGCCGGTCGCCGGACCCAAGTTCGCGACAACAAGCAGCACGAGCGGTGGCAAGGGGCGAGCAACGCCCGCCGCGCAGCCGTCCCTTCACGAAGTCGATCTGCTTCCACCGGAGCGCCAGTAGCTCGCCGAGCTGAAGGCCGGTATCCGCCGCCGTGATAATGAGGACGGCCAGCAGCACGTCCGACGCATGGGCAGCGATCGCTTCGATCTGGTTAGGCGTGTACACCACGATCTCCGCCGGGTCCGCCTCACGCCTCTTCGGAACCGAGATGACCGGATTCTCTTCGCACCATCCTTCGTCGACCGCGTGCGCGAAGATGCCCAGGAGAATCCCGCGGTAGGCGTTGACGCTCCTCGGGGAGAGGTCCTCATCGCTGTCGAGCGTGCGCAGGAACCGCTTCACCCAAGGCGTGTCGATCTCCGTCACCGATGCATGCCCGAACTCGCGCATGATCCTCGCCGTCGGCTTCGAGCCACGCCGAGCGGGCTTGTCGTCCGGCATGCGCAGATAGCGCTCCATGTTCTTGACGGTAGTCGGCTTCCAACCCCGCACGGTTTTGCCCTCGGCGAGCCACGAGAGGCCGGCGGCAGTGAACATCACGGCGGGCTCGAGAGCCGCTTCCGTCTCTCGGCTTCGGCGTTCCTCCTCGGCCTGCAGCCAAGCGGCATAGGCGTCAGGCAGCCTCCTGTTTGCCGCGCGGATGGTCAGGACGCCATCAGGCGCAGACCCAGACCGGTCGCACCAACGCGGACCCTGATAACCCGAGTCCTTGTCCTTGACGATGCCGATCGTTTGCCCTTTCGCCTTGGCGCCTGGTTCGCCGACGCCGATCGCCACTTTCCACCCGCCCCGGTTGGTCGCTTAACGGTCCCTCGGGAGCAACAGCGATGCATGCGTCATCGAGCGGATCGGAAAGTGTGCGGGACCGAACTCGGTCCACCGCTCGGTCCACCCGACCCCACCGATCTACACGGACCGTTCCGTGTCTTTCCGGTCCTGCGTCGCCTTGCTCCGACTGGCTCGACTACGCTAAGCCCAGATTTGGGAGCAGGGGGTCGCTGGTTCGAATCCAGTCGTCCCGACTTGCAGGGGAGACGTTAAGGGCGCCGCGGCGCCCCGACACTCCCGCCGCTGGGGGAGCCGTACGTGCCCGAACCTGCTCACCCCTCCGGAACGGTGGCGCAAGCCGTCGCCGAGTGCCGAGAGGGCTAGGGATGGCCCGACGGTGTAGTTGCTCACCGGTGGTCACCCCGGTGTCATGGAGGAGTGGCGCACGCCGCCTCAAATGAGCACACCGACGATTGCCGTTCTCGCCCTCGTGTGGGCCATCCACCTCTCCCTGGTCGCCCGCTGCTTCCGGCGTGGGAGGTGGGGCTACGGGCTGGCAGGGCTCCTCGTGCTGCCGCCTCTCGCATGGGTCGGCGCGTTCTTGGAGCCGAGGCATGACGGGGAGCCGCGGCCGTCCGCTTCAAGCGACGCACCCCCAGCGATCTGAATGGGCGCGGGGTTGATCGTAAATAGCTCCAACCCGCATTAGACGACTGCGCCAAGGCCCTATGCGAATGGAACAACCTTGCGTGGCTGATGACGTTGCTTGCCGTCGTGGTCGCTCTAGGCCTCCTCGTGGAACTGAGCTCCCGCTCGGGGTCCATGGCGGCGCACTACCCGGCGGGCCGCCGCCTGCACGCCGGGCTTGCCCATCTCACGTGCGCGGTGACGTCCTACGAGGCGTCGTCGTCCATGCCGCCGCCGCCGATCGCGTCGGACGTCGCGTCGGACGCGTCATCGGCGCCGCCCGGGACATCGACCTCCGGGGCGCCCTCGGCGCCCT
>WUUC01155218.1_pt1 | contig 22292 bp, 21 predicted proteins | sample 6278441 | NCBI WGS metagenome assembly WUUC01 (sample SAMN13675441, study PRJNA597444) | soil metagenome | isolation source: soil | place: USA: Washington | collected 2017-10
ACGCTCGCGCCGCGTGTGCTCTTCTTTTTCGCCGCAAACTCGGCCTGGGCAAAGTCGTCTGGTTCTTCATGCCCTCACCGCCAGCAACCCGTGTGCCTTTCCTTGCTCCCGGCTTTAACTCGTATGCGATTAAATCAGCGCTTCCCTAATCTACAGTCTAATGGCTAAGGGCGATTGGTATTAGGTTTCACAGACGATAAGCGCTTTACCGCCTTACCACCATGCTAGATTGGTCGCTTCAAGTGCTTCATCAAGGGAGGGCAGCGAGGGGTGCCACATCTTTTCCCATTCTAGGCTAACGGGGCCTGTGTAGTTGTCGGCGCGAAGCTTCGCCGCAAGAGCCGCAAAAGGGAATTTCCCGGTGCCGGACGGAACATATGTAAAGGGAAGGCCATCGCTGGCGACATCTATACTATCTTTTATATGCAGGTGAACGATATGAGTTTTGACCTCCATCCAAGTGTCCACAGGAGCCTCACCGCTTTTTTTCCATGTATGATGGGTATCCCAAAGAATCGAAGTTCCGACCGGTGCAACCACGAGGAAGCGCTTCATCGCACTCGCCGTTAACAACGAGTCATGAGTCTCCACCATCAGGTCTGACCGCCAACCATGCTGGATGCGCTGGCTTTGCCACCATGCCAAGGTATCTGCAGCCTCCGCCAGCTCGCACTCGTCGGCGTGCGCACCGCCGTCGAAAACGCGCAAACGTATACCTCCTAAAGCTTCCGCCCATGGTAAAAATCGCAGGAAATCGTCTCTGGCTTGAGTACTTCCACCGATCAAGCGGAGCGAAGTAGCAAATGCAATAATCCGAACGGAGGACATGCGCATGCGATCTGCAAGAACGGACGGCGTCCCTGCGATGCCCTCAAAATACGAGGGTAGGTCAGTCGTGCCAGAGAGCGATCTAAGTTCAACGGCGTCGATCCGGTGACGCGCGGCGAGCTCCAGAACTTGATCGAGCGAATAGGCCGGACAGCCAATAGTAGAGAAGGCTCGAGTGAACGCCATGTGGCGCATAGTGGGTTGCGAGCTGTTAATTGGGAGCTTTTTCACGCTACGCGATCTCGGCTGCAGATCCGAAAGCACTCATTGACGCTTAGTGGCCATTTCACGCGCGAGATGAGGTTCACTCTAATCACGCTCTGCTAGCTGCTCCGGATTAATTTTCGCGAAGACCATTTTACCTCCAGCGGACGGAAGCACACTGGAGATTTCCACCGTCACGCGTTGTCCGATGTGTGGACGACCGCCCTGGACGACCACCATCGATCCGTCTTCGAGATATCCGACGGCCTGGCCCTCTTCTTTGCCCACCTTCACCAACTCGACTTCGAGCTGTTCCCCGAGGACCAGCTCCGGACGAAGCGAGCGCGCGAGTGAGTTGAGATTGAGCCAGTGCACCCCTTGAAACTCGGCCATCTTAGCGAGATTGAAATCTGTCGTGAGCAATTTCGCCTTCATCGACTGGGCGAGAAAAACGAGTTTTGCATCCACGTCCTGCTTCTTGGTTACGTCGCTTTCCGGAATGCGGATATCGATATTTTTAATCTTTCGGAGTTCGCCGAGCACTTCCAGGCCACGGCGGCCGCGCGCTTGCCTGGTCGATTCTCCCGAGTTCGCGACGGCATGCAGCTCATCGAGCACGAATCGGGGAATCACGAGCGCGGCACTCAAAAAACCGGCTTCGCAGACCTTCGCGATGCGCCCATCGATCAGGGCACTGGTATCGACTACCACAAGCGGCGTTTCCACTTCGTGCGGTACGAAACGCACGTAAGGAATCACGAGATTAAATTCATCTTTGCCCCGCAACGCGATGACCGTGCACAGATAAGTCGTCACCAAGAACAGCGTGAGTTGCGTCAGATACAGGTATTGCGGATCCGCTCCGACAAAAAGGGGCGAGGTGCCCGTCAGGTACGAAATCAACGATCCCCCAGCCAAACCGAACGTGATCGCCGAAAGGCCACGTAGGGAAAACCCTTTTAGGAGCACATCGGTGAGCACCGCGAGCGCACCGATCGATCCGCCGATGAACGTAGCCAGCTTCCGGTGACGGTCCCAATCCTCAATCGTATAACAAATCAACCAGCCCCCCGCCGCGCATAGCAGAATGAAAACGATGCGGATCGGCAGCAAAGTACGATTCATGGGAAAGACTTAGGAGCGACGGAGCACGATGAACACTATCACAGGAAGGCCGATGCCGATGGCCATCATCACATATAAAATCAAAATCGCCCAACAAGCTTTTGCCTTTTCAGCGGTAGGATCGTCCATCTGGATGCACTGCACAAAACCACTTTCAGCATGACAACCCAATACTGGCTCGTGAAACAGGAACCCGAGGCCTACGCGTGGAGCGATTTCGTCCGCGACGGCAAAACCAACTGGGAGGGCGTCCGTAATTTTCAGGCGCGCAATTTTCTCAAAGCCATGAAGCCCGGCGACGCGGTTCTCTTCTACGAAAGCGTGACGACCAAGGCCGTCGTCGGAATCGCCGAAGTCTCCAAAGCCGCGTTCCCCGATAAAACCTCCGACAAGGAAGGCTGGGTAGCCGTCCAACTCAAAGCGGGCAAAACGCTGAAAAATCCGGTCACTCTCGAGCAAATCAAAGGCGAGACCTCGCTCAAAGAAATCGGCCTGCTTCGCCAGAGTCGTTTGTCCGTGATGCCGCTCAAAAAAGCGGAATTCGACCGGATCGCGAAGTTGGGGACGTAACCCATACGACGCACGGCCGCGAAGGCGGTGCGCTCCGCCGTAGCCCGCAAACGCGCAGAGGCTGGCCAAATCGCTATCTCCGAACCGCGTCTTATCGCGGTTTCAGAAAAAGTGTAGCCGCGTCATTTAGACGCATTCAAATAAAACCATGGCCGTTTGTCTGCGCCGTTTCCGCGGCGATTTTCACTCACACCGCGCTGGGTTTCCGGGGGATCACACGCAGCCCGCGAGCCGTGTCCGGCCGCCCGCCGGACACGGCTCGGAAGGCGGCAACTTAATTTGAACCGCTCTAAGACGCGGCATGAGCGTATCGAGGTGTCTTCCGCGTCTTAAGTGACGCGGCTCCACAATCCCCGAGCGCTGTCTTCGAGGAGGCGGTCAGACCGGCAACTCTTGATTCGTGGCTGCTCACTTTCCTTGCGTGCCCCAACGGCGATGCAGGAAGCGCTCCCATGGCGAAAACATGATTTTATCCGCGAGCAGTCCGATGACGACGATGACGAACATCACGCCGGTCACTTGCTCCATCGCGTGGAGTTCACGGCCGTAGTGCAGCAAATGGCCGAGGCCGAAGCCCGTGAGAATCGTTACGTAGATTTCCGCGGCCATCAACGAGCGCCAGGCGAACGCCCAGCCTTGCTTCATGCCGCTCACGACGAATGGCAGCGAGGCCGGCAGCATCACGTGGATCCACGTATGAAAACCATTTGAACCCATCGTGCGCGCGGCGCGGGCATAGATCGGTGGGATCGTGCGCACGCCGGTGTCTGTCGCGATGATGACCGACCAGAGCGTGCCCATCACGACGACGAAAAAGAGCGCGGTCTCCGTCTGGCCAAACCACAACAGCGCGAGCGGCACCCAACACACGCTTGGAAGCGTTTGCAGCCCGAGCGCGAGCAGTCCGACCGTGTCTTTACACACTTGGAAACGCGCCGTGAGCAACCCAAGCGGGAGTCCGATCACGATGCCAAAAACATAACCGAGCAGCAGGCGCTTCAGGGTGACCCACGAGGCCTCAGCGAGCGTGCCGTCGCGGATCGCCGCGACCAAGTATTCGCCGACCATCACCGGCGACGGCAGCACGATGGGCGACCAGACTTTGGCGCGCACCATCACTTCCCAAACAATCAGGATCGCGGCGAAAAATGCCGCCGCGCAGAGCAAGCGTTTCATGCGCGCGCCTCCTCTTTGCAAAGACGCGCCTTAGGAGCGCGTGAGTTTGCTCGGAAGGCACGCACGTGAAGAGCGGCCCTACAGATCCAGGCGCCCGCAAAGGTGAGCAGAGGCGACACCGAATGAGCGGTTACCACTTTCATTCGGCCACCTCGCCTTCGTGCGGAGCCATGTGAGTTTTAAGCGCCTTGGTGATGCGCGTGGAGTACTGAGCGAGATCGACGCTGTTGATGTCACGCGGACGCGGCAAATCGATTTTGAACTGCTCGCGGATGCGGCCCGGATTCGGAGAAAAAAGAACTACGCGGTCACCCAGACACACGGCTTCGCGCACATTGTGCGTCACGAAGATGATCGTCTTCTTGCGGTCCTGCCAGATGCGCTGGATATCGCCGTAGAGCTGTTCGCGGGTAAGCGCGTCGAGCGCCGCGAAGGGCTCGTCCATAAGGAGGACGCGCGGATTCGGCGCAAGTGCGCGGGCGAGCGCGACGCGTTGCTTCATACCGCCGGAGAGTTCGTGGACGTTGGCTTTAGAAACTTTTTCCAAGCCCACCAGCTTCAGATAAAATCGCGCCACGTCTTCCCGCTCGGAGTTGTTGAGCCCGCGCTTTAGTTTGAGCCCGAAAAGCACATTGCCGAGCACATCCAACCAGGGGAAAAGCGCGTGCTCCTGAAACATGACCATGCGATCGCGGCCGGGGCCGCTGACCGTCTTACCGTCGCACAACAGCGTGCCTTCGTCGGCGGTATCGAGACCGGCGATGATGTTAAGCAGCGTGCTTTTGCCGCAGCCGCTAGGCCCGACGAGGCAGACGAACTCGCCCTCGGCGATGTCGAGCGACACGCGGTCGAGCGCGTGCACTTCGCGGCTTTTGCTGCGAAAACGCTTGGAGATTTCGCCCACGGAAAGTTTGGAGGGCGTTTCGTTAACCAATTCCGTTTGTACGGTCACTGGAGGATGTAGATGAGAGGTTGGAGATCGACGTCCCCGCGGATGAAACCGAGCGCGCGGGCGTCGGCAACCAGCGTCTCGAGAGCGTGTAGGTTGATGTCGTTCGAAAATGTCAGACGGCCCCAAGCTGCGGAGACCAACTTAAGAGGCACCTCACGTTTCACTGTGGCGGTGAGTCCGCGCTGAACGATCGCCTGCGCCTCTACGGGGTGGGCGCCGATCCAGTCAGTAAGTTCGTGGTGCGCCTTGACGAAGCACGCGATGAGTTCGGCACGCTGGGCGAGAGATTTTTTACTGGCGACGAGCACGGTCGTGACGTCGTCCTTTTGCTCTAGATACACTTTGCCGCCGGCTTCGTTTTGGATGCGCGTGACCCAAGGCTCGACGGTCCACACGGCGTCGATCTGGCCCTGCTGGAAAAGCGCGAGTTGATCGGGATTGGCGGTGGGAATGACAAACACGTCGCCGCTGAGCTGCGTCATGCGGAAGCCCTGCGCTTTCAACCAGGCGCGGGCGGCGACATCCTGCGTGTTGCCGAGCTGCGGCGTGGCGAGTTTTTTGCCGCGAAAATCCGCTGGTTTTTCGATGCCCGATCCCGGCCGCACGAGCAACGCCGCACCGCCGCGAGCGGAGCCAGAAACGATGCGGATGTCATCACCGCGCGCGCGAATGAATGCATTGAGCGCCGGATTCGGCCCGACGTACGTGAGATCGATCGAATCCGTGAAGATCGCTTCCATCGCACTCGGTCCGGCGTTGTAGACGAACCATTGGATCTCGACGTCGGTACCCAGTCGCTCTTCGAACCAACCTTTTTTCTCGGCGGTGAGCGTTCTGCCGATCACACCCTGCGCGTGAGTGATGTTGGGGAAAAACCCGACTCGCAAAACGCGCTTACCCGACGCCGAAAGTCGCTCGGACGATTTGTTCGCGCGGCAACCGCCCAGCAGCGCGATAGAGGCGGCAAGCAGCGAAAGCGTGAACACGAATGCACAGCGCTTCATTAAATGCCTTCACGATAAAGAAAGTCGTCGAGACCGGTCTCGAACGGCGTTGTTAACGGCGATGGTTTTTTGTCGGCTGTAGGAATAGGCGGGGGGCGTTTGGATTTTCCGTAAATGCGGCGGCTTTCGCCCGCGCGCGGGTTGACGACAAACGGCAGATTTACGTTATCGCGGCGCATTTTCCGCAGCGTCACCTCGACGACATCGGCAATCGTGTAGCGGTCGAGGATGTTCGCGATGGCATTGCGCACATCGAGCATGAGCATGCGTAAACCGCAGTGAACCTCGTCGGGGCAGGAACAACGTTCGTACGCGGTCTGACTCACGCAACCGATAGGAGCCAGCGGCCCTTCGAGGTAGCGCACGATCTGCCCGGCGATGATTTCCTTGGCGGGGCGGGCGAGTTTATAACCGCCATATTTGCCACGCATACTGGTCAGAAATCCGCCTTGCCGCAGATCGAGGAGAATTTGCTCAAGGAACTTGGTCGGGATTTTTCCATTTTCAGCCAACTCACCAAGCGGCACGAGTTCGCGGCCGAGCTCATGCGCTAGACCGACATCGATCAGAGCACGAAAGCCGTATTCGCCGCGTTTGGAGAGTTTCATCGGGAAAGCCTATTTCAAAAGTGGGGTTTCCAAGTCAGCCTCGTGGACGACGCCTCGCAAGCCCTTTGTCGCGCGCTGCAACCAGCAGCGCATTTCGTCCAGACGTCTGGATAATCGCCCTCCGGGCAAATCGGAAACGCGCGGCCGCGCTCAGCACACGCGAGTCGGGTTTCCGCGACTTAGCGACTCACGGTCTTAAACTGTCACTGCCGCCTGGAACGACCGGCAGACGAGCTTTTTGCCATTCGCGAAATCCGCCGGCGAGCGAAGCGACATGAGTGTATCCCATCCTGAGCAAACTTTCCGCGGACAGCGCCGAACGATTTCCACCGTCGCAGTAGAGCAGGATCGGTGTATCCAGATCGGGGACTTTTTCCTCAATCTCTGCTTCCAGCAAACCGCGGGGAATGTGGATCGCGCCCGCCGCATGACCCGTGCACCACTCGCTAGGTTCGCGAATATCGATTAAAACGGTGTCAGAGGCCAAAGGCGCGCGTTCGAGATCTTGCGCGGCGACCTCGCGGATCCGTTCCTTCGCGTCAGAGACCAGCTCTTGATAACGATTCGGTTTGGTCATGGACCTTCAGTGAAATCAATTTTTCCGCCAATGCGCGCGACTGCACACGAATTTCCGGCACGGCCGTGCATTCCCAAAGCACACCCTTTAGCGGCGCCCCGAGCGTGAAAAGCCATCCGACTGGGCCCGCGCGATAGCGAAAAACTTCACCCGCGGCGTTAGCATGAATTCCTAGTGCGAGTGGGTCGTGATCGATCAGACCGCGTGCGAGCAGATTAATGAGGAGCGGATGCTGGTACTTGGAATAATCAGAGCGCGGACCGGTGCAATTAATCACCTTGCCAACATGCAAGGCGACTAGCTGCTCGGTGCCGCGTTTGCGGAAAACGGCTTCAGCGCCAGTCGGGGTTTCTGTGAGACTTTGGAGACGTCCTGCATAAAACTCCACACGACCAGCGCCACGCAGCTCCTCAATGCGTCGCGCAACTTGAGGCGCGAGTCGGTGCCGGTGAATTTCCCAGTAGGGTCGCAAATGTCGCATGAAGCGCGCGCGTTGCTCCCAGGAAAATCCCTGCCAGATGGCGTTCGTATGAGGCCGGATGGAGTCGAGGACCGCGCGCCAATCTTTGCCGAGCGTCGCGGCGCGGCGGACTTCGGAACGCACCGCGTGTAATGCGCCGGAAACGGTCTTCGGCAAATCCCCCGGGTTCAAAAACGACCCATAAGGATCCGCGATCGCGTGCGCTTGCGGAGTTAATCCACGGCGGGAAAGTGCGTGGATTTTGCCGCGATGCCCGAGCGCATCGAGCTGCAGGATGATATCCGTCGCCGTAAGGCCCGCGCCCACGATCAAGATTTCATCGTCCGATTTTATCCGTTCCAGCACGTCCGCCTGCCAAGGAATATGCACGTAGCGCGGCCCATGATAAAAACGGAGCGAGCGGCGGATCGGATATTCACCGGGCAAATTTCCCAGCGCCAGAACCACGCGAGACGTTTCAATGCTTCGCTCATCCGATAACCGCACTTTCGCGCCGGCGGTCGTCTCTTCGATATCGATCACTTCGCCAACCACGACCTCGATCCCCACGTCGGGCCGCGCGGCATCGCGCGCCTCTGCCAGCACGGAGTAGACGTACTCGCCATACAGACTGCGCGGCAAAAAGTCGCCCCGTGCCGCGGCCTTCGGAAAGCCCGTGCGCCCGACCCGTTCCTCCACCCAACGGAAAAAATGGTCAGAGTCTTCCGCGAACGCGCTAATGCGTCCTGCCGGAACATTCAGCAAATGCCCTAGATGCTCGGTGCCATACGCAACGCCGCGGCCCACCACCGCAGTCCGCTCGATCAAGATCACGCGCAACGGCCCGTTCGTCTGGCGTAACAGTTGCGCCGCGAGCATGGAGCCGCTCACGCCGCCACCCACGATGACAACGTCGTTAAAACCACCGGCGAGCGAGGGGGGTGTATTGCGAATGGGCATAGGGGAGACCAGAGAGATCGGCGATCATAGTAATCGGACAAGGCGCAATGCGGCATGGCTCGCCGGTGAGCGAATTCCTGTTGGGAACACGGACCTCGTCTCGTGCGATGAGTTACGCGACAAAAACGCGCCTGCTTAGTTTACGTGAGCGGCTTGGCTACCGGTTAAGACGGAGAGAATTTTTGTGCGCGGTCCTCTGCAAATTCCGGGTTCGCTCGCGAAAAATACGCGAGCGCAACCGCGCGCGAATGCGGTACAACCCTCGTTTGATCGGCAGAGACGCAATTTAGTTTCTGGTCACGCGAAGAGACGCGGGGCGGGGCGCTCCTTTAAAAAGGTCGCGGCCATCTAGGATGGAGCGCGGCGGCGCGGCGCCGCACTCCACAAGCCGGGCGCCTTGGACGCCCGGCGGCAAAAAACAAACGCGGTGCAAAACCGCGGGCCGAGTCGAGCTCGCTCAGGCGTTAGCCGGAGCAGCGGCGGGGATGAGGTCGTCGATCGAATCGGTGTCGGCGTTGATGTCGGCGAAGAGCCACGTCGAGAGGTAGCGTTCGCTGCTCGACGGAATGATTACGACGATCTGCTTGCCCTTATTTTCGGGACGCTTCGCGAGCTGAATGCCGGCCCAGACGGCGGCACCCGAAGAAATACCGACCGGTATGCCATCGAGGGTGTTGACCTGCTTCGAGAGCAGACCCGAGTCCGCTTCCTTCACGCGGATCACTTCGTCGTAGATCTTCGTGTTGAGGACGGCGGGGACGAAACCGGCGCCAATGCCTTGGAGCTTATGCTGGCCAGGTTGGCCGCCGGAGAGAATCGGGGAAGCGTCGGGCTCGACCGCGATGATTTTCACGCCGGGTTTCTTGGCTTTGAGCACTTCACCCACACCGGTGATCGTACCGCCCGTGCCGATACCGGAAACGACGAAGTCCACTTTGCCGTCCGTATCGCGCCAAATTTCTTCGGCGGTGGTCTTGCGATGGATCTCGGGATTCGCGGGGTTGGCGAACTGCTGGAGGATGACCGCACCGGGGATTTTCGCGGCAAGCTCTTCGGCCTTAGCGATGGCGCCCTTCATGCCCTTCGGTCCTTCGGTGAGCACGACGCGAGCGCCGAGAATTTTGAGGAGCTTGCGGCGCTCGAGCGACATCGTCTCAGGCATCGTTAGGATGAGCTTGAGGCCTTTCGCCGCGGCGACGAAGGCGAGCGCGATGCCGGTGTTGCCGGAAGTCGGCTCGATGAGGACGGAGTCTTTGGTGATTTTGCCGGACTTCACCGCGGCCTCGATCATCGCATTGCCGATGCGATCCTTGACGCTGGAGAGCGGGTTAAAGAACTCCAACTTCAGGAGGATCTCTGCTTGGGCGCCATGCGTGGCGGCCGTGCGGTTGAGACGCACGAGTGGCGTGTTGCCGATCGTTTCGGTGATGTCGTTATGGATTTTAGCCATGGTTTTTGAGGTTGAATTACGGTCGAAAAAAATTCGGGCAAGATCGGTGCCAAGGGATCGTACTGCGAGGTCGGTCACAGAGGATACGAGCGCACATGTGAAAGCGGGTGAAGTCGGTTGGCGGTGAGATTTTTTTTGGGTTCGCGGTGTGAAAATCGGCGAGACGAGAACGAGTTTTTTGGAAAGCGTGAGAGAAGCAGTTGTTAGGTCTCAGTGAACTCTGGGTCTGGGCTCCGTGCTCTGTGACACGGGATCGAGGATGTTAGATCGCGTAATCCTGAAACGTGTGGGCCGGGCGGAGTTTCAGAAGTGCGAGATCGTTTGGCTTCAGATTCAATTCGGCAAGCCCTGAACGGGTGATGTCGGCCTCCACTTGTTCGCCGGTAGCGACGACTTCGAAGGTGAGCTGCGCCTGCGGCCCGGCGGTATGAATGTAACGAAGGACAGCCGGAATGCCGCTGGTATCACTACCGTGTGGATGCACCTCCACGTCGTGGGGGCGAACGTACACCAAGCCGTCCGCCGCAAGCCGGCCGTTGTCGTGGATAGGACCGGTGCGCCCCCAAGACGTGGCGTCCCGGAGGATGTTCACGTTGCCCAAAAACCGATGAACGAAAGGCGTTGCGGGGCGGTCGTAGACCTCCTGGGGGGAACCCACTTGTTCCACTTTTGCCTGATTCATGATCACGACCTCATCGGCGATTTCGAGCGCCTCTTCTTGGTCGTGAGTGACGAAGACCGTCGTGATGTGGATCTGGTCGTGAAACTTGCGGAGCCAGCGGCGAAGCTCTTTACGGACCTTGGCATCGAGCGCGCCGAACGGTTCGTCGAGCAAGAGAACTTTCGGTTGCACGGCGAGCGCGCGGGCCAGCGCGATGCGTTGCCGCTGTCCGCCGGAAAGCTGCGTGGGAAAGCGTTTTTCGAGCCCATCGAGCTGCACGAGCTGGAGCAGCTCGCGAACGCGATCGTGAATTTTATCTTCCGACGGACGCGTGGAACGGCCGCGAACGCGCAGGCCGAAGGCGATGTTCTCGAACACCGTCATGTGCCGGAAAAGCGCGTAATGTTGAAAAACGAAACCGACACCACGTTTCCCCGCCGGCACGGAGGTGACATCCTCATCGTCAAAACGCACGGGACCGCTGCCGGGATCGGCGAATTCAAGGCCGGCTAGAATACGCAGCAGCGTGGTTTTTCCGGAGCCCGAAGGTCCGAGCAACGCGACGAGTTTCCCGCTCGGCGCGGTGAAATCGGCGCCCGCAAGCGCGGTGTATTTGCCGAACGTTTTGGTGATGCGGGAGGCTTGGATGCTCATGACTGAAATCGGCGATCGAGGGTTTCGGTACGCAGAGAACGGGCGTGGCTCCACTCGGCGAGGCTCTTCAAGACCAGCGTCACTAGCGCGAGCAAAGCCAGCAGAGAGGCGACCGCGAAGGCCGCGACGAAATTGTACTCGTTGTAGAGAATCTCCACGTGGAGGGGCATCGTGTTGGTCTCTCCGCGAATGTGTCCGCTCACGACGGAGACCGCCCCAAATTCGCCCATGGCGCGGGCGTTGCAGAGAATGACGCCGTAGAAAAGGCCCCACTTGATGTTGGGCAGTGTGACGCGCCAAAAAGTCTGCCAACCGTTCGCTCCGAGCGTGATGGCGGCCATTTCTTCATCGCTCCCCTGTGACTGCATGAGCGGGATGAGTTCGCGGGCGACGAAGGGAAACGTGACGAAAATGGTGGCGAGAACGATGCCGGGGACTGCGAAGATGATTTTGAAATTCTGTTCGACCAGCCATTGGTGAAGCCATGGCAGTGCGGGATTTTCCGCTTCGAGATATTGGCCGTACCAACCTTGCGCGCCGAAAACCAAGACGTAGATCAGACCCGAGATCACCGGCGAGACGGCGAACGGCAGATCGATGAGCGTGATGAGCAGGCTCTTTCCGCGGAAATTAAACTTCGCAATGGCCCAGGACGCAGCGACGCCGAAGACGAGATTGGTGGGCACGGCGATAGCCGCGGTGATGAGCGTGAGTTTAATCGCCGCAAGCGCGTCGAAATCTTGGAAGGCCGCGAAATAGGCGCCGACACCGCGACGCAATGCTTCACCGAAAACGGCCGCGAGCGGTAGCAACAAGAAGAGAGTAAGAAAGCTCAGTGCGATACCGATGTGTAGCCACTTCACCCAGACAGGATCCTGCGTCGCGAGCAGCGCGTGACGCATGGGGGAATGCTCGCGACGAGCGGAGAGAGAAGCGGAAACTGCGGAAGCCATTTGGAGATGTTGAAAGTGGAAGGGTGAACGTTGAAAGGACGGTGACGGCAGCTCGAGAGGTCGCCGGGGTATCTTAACCACAGCGTTGGACTTCAGAGGCGATGGTGACGGCGGCTCCATTTTTGGAGCAGGTTGATCAGGAGAAGCAGCAGGAACGACGCGACGAGCATGACCACGGCGATTGCGGTCGCTCCACGGTAATCGTATTGCTCGAGCTTCGTGATGATGAGCAGCGGCGTGATTTCCGTTTTCATCGGCATGTTGCCGGAGATGAAGACGACCGAGCCGTACTCGCCGAGCGCGCGGGCGAAGGACAAGGCGAAGCCTGTGATCAAAGCCGGAAAAAGTTCCGGCAGCAGCACACGGGCAATCGTCTGCCAACGACTCGCCCCGAGCGTAGCGGAGGCCTCCTCAAGCTCGGGTTCGAGTTCTTCGAGCACCGGTTGCACCGTGCGCACGACGAAGGGCAGACCGATAAACGTGAGCGCGATGAAGATGCCGATTTCCGAGAACGCGATTTTGACGCCATGCGGCAAAATGAGGTGCTTGCCGGCAGGATCAAGGAACTGCCCTACCCAGCCGTTCTTCGAGTAGATCGCCGCGAGTGCGATGCCCGCGACGGCAGTGGGAAGCGCGAAGGGCAGGTCAACCAACGCGTCAACGATGCGGCGACCGGGAAACGAATAGCGGACCAACACCCATGCCACGAGCAGACCGAAAACGGAGTTGATCGTGGCCGCAGCGATCGACGCGAGAAAGGTGATCTTGTACGACGCGAGCACGCGTTGAGAAGTCACAGCGCCGACAAATTCGGCCCATGTCATTTCGAACGTGCGCAGGAAGGCGGCCGAAAGCGGCACGAGCACGATGAGCCCTAGATAGAAAAGCGTGAAGCCAAGCGCCAGATTGAGGCCCGGCAACGCGGAGCGTTCTTTGGGGAAGAGCGACATTAGATATTCTGCGCGTAAGCGATGAACTTGCGGTATTCACCGAGAATGGAGTGTAGCGCGGCGACAGCCGCATCGACTTGTCGGCCGAGCGGCGCGAGGCCGGGTGTTTCAAAAATGAGATCGAAGGGTTGTGGCGATTGATCGGCCGGAGCGGCAAGGACGCCGCCGAAGCAATCGCGGAGGATGCTTTCGGTGGCCACGAAGCCGTCGATATTAGCGCGGACATCGCGCGGGAGGATGCGAGCGGCAGCATCGAGCGCGGGGCGCAGCAACGCTTCGTTAAGCACGCGGCCATGAGCATAGCCATAGAGACCGTTGCACGTATCGTCGGCGTGGAGCGTCACGATCCCGGCGAAGCGGTGCTCCCGCAGCTCTTGCTCAAGGATGCGAACTTCAGGCTGAGGAGAATTGCACCAAAACTCGCGGTTGAGATCGAAGCCGGCTCGATTGCCGCGGGTGTTGTCCTCGTATCCGGTAGGATTGCACAACGGATAAACCACGAGGTCGTAGCCCGCCGCGATTTCAGGTTTTGCCGCCAAGTCTCCGAGAAGCCTCGCGAGAGCTTCGCAACCGGCAGGTTCGTCGCCATGAATGCCGGCAAAAAGGCCGAGACGAATCGGATCGTGCGCAGCCTCGGGACCGGCGAAGAGAAAACGCGGAATCCCATAGCGCCGGCCGTTGTGCGAAAAAGAGCCCGCCATGGATCCGATCAAGTCATCGCATTCCCCCGCCAACTCCAGGAGTGGGCCGAGAAAGGTGCGAAGATCGCGCGTATCCGGTGACATGAGCATGACCATGGCGGGAAAGGAATCGATGACTAGGCGGTTTAACGCTTTTCGTAGATCTTGGTCGAAGACGCCGCCGCCGGCGAAATGAACTGGGAGCCGCGCCTAATCGGTCGGCATCAAGCGCGGCTTGATGAGCTGATAGCGAACGCGAGCGTGGCGCGGCAAAAAAGGAAATCGGCTGAAGACATTTCAGAGGTAGTGGCTGTAGGCTTGAAGTGTGCGGTACCGCAGAATGAAGCGCCTGAGAATCGATGAAACCGCTTCTCGGGAGAGAGCGGCCGACCAGGTGGCCGGGATGCGAAGCGTGAGCTCGAAAGCGCGAAAAGGCAGATCGTCGCTCAACGTAAGCGGACCATGGGATGCGTTTTCACCGGCCGCTTCCGCTTCCCAGCGAACCGAGAGAGGTTCGAAGTCGTCGGAGGAAATCAATTCCACGCCGGGCGCAGTGATCGCGTCGGCGGCAGGACCGCGCAGACTGACGGAAATCTCGTCGGTGGAGGCGGAGCTCTCGATGCGGATGAAACCGTGGTAGCCGCGAGCACGCGCGTCCTTCTGCAGAAGATCGACTTCAGGCTCGGCAGAATTTTGCCAGTTCGCGCGGGCGAGGTCGCGGGATGTTTCCTCTTGGAAAACGCCCGCAGCATCGACCAACGGGAAGAACGACAAATTTAGGCCCTGACCGATGTCGGGATTGATCGCGAGCCGTTCGATCAAGTGGAGCAACGCGAAGGAGCCGCGTAGATCGGTGCGATCGAAACCTGAATAGAAGGCGAGGCGCAGCGATTCGTCGTGCGTATGCGGTCCGAAATAAACAAAGCGCGGCAGATGAAGAGGGTGAGCCTTGCGGTAAAACGGTCCCAGCGGAGAACCGAACACGTAGTTGGAACGCTGCGAAAGCGCGTACAGATCGTGGAGTTTTTCGGAGAGCTCGGCGGAAACAGACTGCGGCGCGCTCGGAGCGGCGACATGCGCCACGGTTTCAAAGCGGGTGGAGATCGTGCTCATGATGTATTCGCGTGTGGAGTCTTAATAGTGGCGTTTCGCTTTTCCTACTGCTGCCCGCCGAGAAGCGACGGACAGAAGTCAGGGAGAAAAATCGCGTGGTTATTTCGCGTAGATCTGGTCGAACGTGCCGCCATCGGCGAAGTGCGTCTTCTTGGCTTCGGTCCAGCCGCCAAATGCTTCATCGATGGTGAACAGATCGATCTTCGGGAAGCTGCTGGCGTATTTCGCCGCAGCAGTTTCGGAAGTCGGGCGATAGAAATTTTTGCCGATGATGTCCTGCGCTTCTTCCGAGTAGAGATACTCGAGATAGGCTTTCGCGACTTCTTCGGTGCCCTTCTTTTTGGCGACCTTATCGACAACGGTGACGCTCGGCTGGGCGAGGATACTCAGCGAAGGAACGACGATCTCGAACTTGCCCTCGCCGAATTGCTTGAGGGCGTAGAAAGCTTCGTTTTCCCAGGAGATAAAGACATCGCCAATCTCGCGTTGCACGAAGGTCGTGGTCGAGCCACGCGCGCCGGAATCGAGCACGGAGACGTTTTTATAGATCTTGCGAACGAAGTCCTTTGCAGCGTCGTCGCTGCCGTACTTGCGACGAGCGTATTCCCACGCGGCGAGGTAGTTCCACTGAGCACCGCCGGAGGTTTTCGGATTCGGCGTGATCACGGAAACACCCGATTTTGCGAGGTCATCCCAATCCTCGATCTTGTGTGGATTACCGGCGCGGACGAGGAAGACGATCGTGCTCGTGTAAGGCGCGGATTGTTTGGGCAGACGGGTCGCCCAGTCGGCAGGTATCCATTTGCCGTTGGCGTGGAGCGCATCGATGTCGCCTGCGAGGGCGAGCGTGGCGACGCTGGCTTCTAGACCGTCGATGATCGAGCGCGCCTGTTTGCCTGAGCCGCCGTGCGATTGCTTAATCGTGACGTTGTCGCCCGTCTTGGCCTTCCAGTGCGCGGCAAAGGCTTTGTTATACTCGGTATAGAGCTCGCGCGTCGGATCGTAAGAGGCGTTGAGTAGCTCGATATCTTTGGCGAAGGCAGAGCCGGCGATGAGTGCGAACAGGGTGGAAATGAGAAATCGTTTAAGTGTCATGACAGGATAATTTTTAAGAGTTTAGCGGGGAGTTAGAATGCGACCTGCACACGCGTGATCAGGGCGTTTTCGTCTTCGCGAAGGACCGGGCGGGTCGGCGACGGGACGTTGCTAAATTCTCCCTGGAAATAATCCACGGAGGCGCGGAGAGCCTTGGTGAGATACCAATTAAGACCGAAGCCGATAGTCTTGATGTCCGACGGATTGGCGGCGGGATCGGCGAGCGAAAGAGCCTGCGTGGGATTCGGAGCGAAGACCGCGTCGTCGAAAGAAATCTGGTCGTAACGACCGACGATTTCGAAGGCGCCCCAGGTCCCTGCCGCAAGGTCGAAGTTAGTCTTCGGAGTGACGCCCGTATACGTGGAGTCTTCTCCGGTGAGCACGTAGCCGGCGGAAACCTGCCAGGCCTTGTTTTTCACTTCGACTTTCGGGAGGGTGACGCCCGGACGGGCGTTAATGATCGACAATGCGTACTCGGCTTGAGCACCGAACGGGCCGGAATAAAAGTTCGCCTGAGGAGAAATGCGCGTGGTCTTGCCGTCGATAAAGGTCGTCGCGCGATAAGAGAACGCGGTCTGCTGTCCATCGGTGCGATAACCAGCGAGACCCGACGCCGGTTTTTGGCGGCCGTAACTTGCGCCCAAGCCTACGCCAAGACCCTTGAAGGCCGAATCCGCGTTGTTCTTGAACGGCTGGGCAAACACACGCGCGGCGATGTCCTTCGCGTTGTCAGAATCGGCATTCACCGTGGTGCCCGCGACTGCGCCGTTGTTAGCGCCATCAGGAACGCCGTTGAAGACACCCACGGCATAATTGAGTGTGCCGCCGAATAGATCGCCGTGTACTTGAAACCCCAGATCGCGATTCGGGAGAACCTGGCTCACGACAGAGCGCTCGACGAAGAACGCGACCGAATCGGACTGAAGTTGTTCGAGACCGACAGGCTCGCGGAAGCGACCGATGCGGAATTGGAGGGTCGGCTTGAGCGCGTAATTTACGTACGCGTCGACGAGCGTCGGCGAAGACCCGGCGAATTCTGGAACCAGGAGAAAACTGACGTTCTTGTTGAAAGCGGCTTCGAAGATCAGCCGTGCGCGACGAATCAGGAAGGTGTTGTTATTGGTCAGCCCAGGATCGTCGTTAAAGAACGCGCGGGCATCCGCCTGGATCAGCCCACGAAGACGCAGCGTATTGGCGCCATCGCCCGAAGCCAATGTGAAGCCTTTGTCGTTCACAGTGAGTTTGGCGGAGCTCTTCGCAGCGGTCGCAGCGTCCTCCTCTTTGATCTCCGTTTTGCGCTCCAGAACGCGGAGCTTTTGGTCAAGCAGACGGATCTGCTCGCGCAGTTGCTGGACGTCATCTGCGCCCGCTTGGGCTTGAAGGCCGTTCGCGGTGGCGATTATGGCCAAAGCGGCGATTCGGCTGCGGAAGATGGATGTGAGAAACTTCATAACGGTAAGGTTGCCGATGTTATCTATGTAACCCAGTTGACTGGTATGATTTATGAGGTGGAACCGCCGGTGGGCCGGTGGGCGAGAAATTTTTAGTAGTTTTCGCGACGACGAAGAGCATCACCTGCCGGGGAATCGAGCCGCGTTTTTTCGGTGCGCTCTATTTGGGTAACCTTTCTATCATGAACGACTATCTGCACGACGCCGAAGCTCAAGCCCTCAACTTTACTACGAACGATCTCAAGCCAGTCCGGCACAGGCCCGACAGCGAGAGAAGTTTTAATGGTGGAAGAAGACGTAATCAGATTCTTTAAGTGTGACTTAAAACCACACAAATAATACGTGGATTAAAAGCAAGCGTCTTTTTTAAAAATTTAATGCGTCGATGAAGCCATCGTAGCGGAAGACCCAAGAGGTTCCCGGCGGCACGGATACGCAACGGCCGCAGGAGCTGGTTTAGTCCCAACGCTTCGTTGCGGATAATGGGCCGGATCGTCCGCGACACAAAATCCAGCCTGCGAAAAACGCTATAATGCCAACCTCAGCCCGTCGTAAGCGAACGCCACCGTCGGCGGCAAAATCGCTTCGCCCGCAGCATGATCCGTTAAATGGGTGAGGTGCGTCAGAAAAGTCTTTGGCGCATTGATCTCGGCCGCCACCGCTACGGCTTCGTCGATACTCATGTGCGAGGGGTGCGCCTGAGGACGCAGCCCATCGAGCACCACGATTCCAGAGCCGCGGGCAAGTTCGACCGCCTCTCGGGGAACCCGTTTGCAGTCGGTGTAGTAAGTGAATTTTTTTCCACTGCTTTTCTCGGTGAACACGAGCCCCAGTGTATTTACTCCGCCATGCGGCAGCAGCGTCGATTCGATGACGCCTTGCGGGAGCTCGAGCCTCGAGGGCATTTGTTGAAGGCTGAAGGCTGGATACCCGCGCACCACGGGGCGCTCCATGATCGTGTACGGGTAAACAGCCAACACCCGGCTCATACCTTCGTCAGTCGAGTAAACCGTGAGCGCAGTTCCGCCGAGCAAATCGCAGAAACGCCGGAGATCGTCCATGCCCGCGATATGATCCGCATGGCCGTGCGTGAGGATGAAGAGGTCGATCCAGTTAATCTTATCCCGCAGGCATTGGAGACGAAACTCGGGCGATGCATCGACCTGGATGTGCAGGCCATCCATGACGACGTGAATCGAAGCGCGGTAGCGCTTGTTGCGGGGATCGTCCGACGTGCACACGGCACAGCCGCAAGCGATCATGGGGACGCCTTGGGAAGTGCCGGTACCTAAGAAGATGATTTCCATTTCGAAGACTCCATCGGGCGCGGACTGCGATGGTTTTTTGTAACGCCCGCAGACCGCGACTCAGCCTTGCTGCTCCTTAAAAACGATATCGATCGCCAGCGCAGCGGCGAGCACGAGGGCGTTACTGGAGCCGCTTTCTTTAATCTCGATGACATACTGGTCGGCATTCGTGAACAGCTCCTTGCCAAAGCCGGCCCACTTCTTGGTGACGATACCCATCTCCCGACCCGTGGCATCGAGCAGACGAAAATTCCAGCCCTTCCAGTCCCCTTTCACTTCGGCGAATTGTTGATCGTCCGCGCTGAAAACGTGAAAGCCGCCACCAATCGAAAATAGCTTCGCCCGCAAATAACCGATCTTCGTGCCCGCCCCGTCGAGCACCTCGACCTTAGCGCGAAGAAACGTGACGCCACGCTTCAACACGAGCAACGGCGGCAGCCCTTCAGCAGCGGCGATTTCGACGCGTGTCGGCAACATCGCTTTCTTCACGAGCAGACGAAGAAACTGCAGCCAGCCGCTGATCTTCTCCCGCGCGATGCCGATTTTCTCCTGCGTCTGCGGATCGATCAGATCGTAAGCGCCGGTCAGCTTGAGCAGACCAACATGTTCGCGCACAAAAATGGTCCGGCGGTCGAGGAGATGCATGGAAGAACTCCGTTATGCACGGCGCTCACGAATCGGGTCGAGCGGTTTTACGCGACGTTTCTTCGCATCGCCCAGACCGCTTCGAGAATATGCGCAATAACGGGAATCCGTCCCTTCGCACAATAGCTCCGCTTCCCTGCCGTGACGACCCTGCCGCAGCCTCCAGTTTCTGTTTGCTCGTCCCTCCCTCGGCGGGCTTTGCTGGCCATTCACATTTTCCGAATCATCCCATGAAGAGCAGCCACCACTGTGCCCAACTCACTCCCGCCGCCCTCGGCTCGTCCGTCACGCTCGTCGGCTGGGCTGACTCCATTCGCGATCACGGCGGCATCCTCTTCATCGATTTGCGCGACCGCAAAGGCATCACACAGGTTAAGTTCGACCCGCACGTAAACGCCGAGCTCGCCGCCCAGGCCGCGCTCGTGAAGCCCGAATCCGTCATCGGCGTCTCCGGCAAAGTCGTCGCCCGCCCCGAAGGCACGGTGAACAAAAATATCCCCACGGGCGGCATCGAGGTCGATTCGACCGCGCTGGAGATCTTCAACATTTCCGATACCCCGCCCTTCCCGCTCGACGACGCAGGCGGTGATAAGGTCAACGAAGACCTCCGCCTCACCTACCGTTATCTCGATCTGCGCCGTCCGAAAATGCGCAAAAATCTCCAGGTCCGCCATAAGGCCACCAAAGCGATCCGCGACTACTTCGACGCCCAGGAATTCATCGAGGTCGAGACGCCCGCGCTTTTTAAATCCACGCCCGAAGGCGCCCGCGAATACCTCGTGCCTTCGCGCATTCACGCCGGTCAATTCTACGCGCTCTCGCAGTCGCCGCAGCAATTCAAGCAGATCCTCATGGTCGCCGGTGTGGAGCGTTATTTCCAGATCGCCCGCTGCTTCCGCGACGAAGATCTCCGCGCCGACCGCCAGATGGAATTCACGCAAGTGGACGTCGAGGCGTCCTTCATCGACCGCGAAGACGTGTACCGGATTTTTGAAGGCATGTTGAAACGCGTCTGGAAGGAAGTCCTCGACGTGGACATCCCCACGCCGTTTCTCCGCATGCCCTACGTCGACGCGATGAACCGCTTCGGCGTGGACAAACCCGACATGCGCTTCGGCATCGAGCTCCAGGATGTCTCGGAGATTTTCGCTGTCTCGTCGTTCAAGGTCTTCCAATCCACCGTCTCCGGCGGCGGCGTGATCAAGGCGATCAACGCCAAAGGTCTCGCCGATATAACGCAGGGCGAAATTAAAGCCCTCGAAGACATCGCAAAATCCCTCGGCGCGAAGGGCCTCGCCTTCATCAAGTCCGAAGGCGGCGAATGGAAATCGCCCATCGTCAAATTCTTCTCCGACGCCGAGAAGGCCGCGCTCACCAAGCAGCTAGATATCCAGGACGGCGACATGGTTTTCTTCGCCGCCGCCGGTTGGGACAAAGCCTGCGCCATTCTCGGCCGCACGCGCCTCGAAGCAGCCCAGCTCCTTGTGAAACGCGGCAAGCTCACCATCCGCCACGACGACTGGAAATTTCTGTGGGTCGTCGATTTCCCGCTGATGAGCTTCGACGAAGAAGCCAACCGCTACGTCGCCACGCACCATCCATTCACCGCGCCGGTTGCTGAAGATGCGCAGTATCTCGACAGCGATCCGAAACGCGTCCGCGGCCAGCACTATGACGCCGTCCTCAACGGCATGGAACTGGGCGGCGGCTCCATCCGTATCCACCAACCCGCTCTCCAGAAGAAAGTCTTCGAAGACGTCCTCAAGATTCCGGCCGACGTCGTCGAGACGCGCTTCGGTTACATGCTCAAGGCCTTCACCTACGGCGCGCCTCCGCACGGCGGCATCGCTTTCGGTCTCGACCGCATGGTCGCGCTGCTCTGCGGCACGACGAGTATCCGTGACGTGATCGCCTTCCCGAAGACGCAAAAAGGCCAGGACCTCATGGCCCAAAGCCCGACACCCGTCACCGCGAAGCAGCTTAAAGAACTGCATATTCAGACGGTCATCCCGCAGGAATAACTGCGAGCCTCGCTCACGCCAGAGGCGCTCATACCTAGACGCTCCGTCATTCAAAGCCGATGCCTCTCCGCATCGGCTTTTTCGTCCTGTCTCGTCCAACGCTAGAGTCCTGCGTGATTATAAGTCAGAAGCTGTGATCTCCTACATGATGGCCCTTGGCAGAGCCCTAGCGGAACTGGCGGCAACGCCGCCGCGCAAAAGCATTGTCTACGATGAAGCGTTTCGCCGCGACAGCGTCGCGGCCTGCACACAGAGCGGACAAAGTGTGCCGAAGTATGCCGCGCAGATAGAGGTTCACAGGGACGACGTCGTATGCTTTGGATTCGCGACCGCCCCCATGGGGGCGGCGCGAAAACACCCGCCGATGTCGATTCGCTGCAAACCGAAAACCGCCAACTCCGCGCCGAGTGCGAGCGGCTGCGTACGCAACGCAACATTCTAAAAAACCTTGGGCATCCTCTCGGAACCCGCCGGCGCTACGAACCTTCGAGCAAAGCGGCCGCACTTACGGAGCTCCCCGTATCCAATACGAACTACGCACCGGCGGCCAGCGAGTTCCCAGCCGTAAACGCATCGCCCGATTGATGCGTCAACTCCGGCTCAACGCCCGCCCTCACCGGCGTTACCGGGTGAAAACGACCGACAGCGATCACCCAGTGAGGATTCCAGTGAGGTTTGAGATAAATAAAATCAGCGCGGAATTTCGGGAAATATACCGAAGACCAACCACTTGCGCAGGGAAATTAGCGCCACAGCCGATTTGAGAAGAAATCAGCCCGAAGTGGGCGAATTCCAGAAGGTTTGAGAATCGTTCACGGGCCAATCCTCACGCATCGAGGCCGTCGAAC
>WUUC01027255.1_pt1 | contig 22290 bp, 19 predicted proteins | sample 6278441 | NCBI WGS metagenome assembly WUUC01 (sample SAMN13675441, study PRJNA597444) | soil metagenome | isolation source: soil | place: USA: Washington | collected 2017-10
GCTCAGTTGGTAGAGCACGTGACTGAAAATCACGGTGTCACTGGTTCGATTCCGGTCCTGGGCACCATTATTCAACTTGGCAAGCTGAGTACGTCGGACCCGCTAGGCTTTGGTTTCGGCTTGTCGTCTGTGCCTCGTACGTGGCCGGCAACTCAAGAACCTTCAGGTGCTCCAGCGACGTTATACTAGGCAAGCAACAGGTTCAGGGCTCATCAATGGACCTCGATAGCGTCTCGGAGGAAAGCCGGCCGGTGCTGGTAGTGAAAGAAGCGACTGGCTCGGCGGTCATGCCAAGGTTCGACCCCGTACTGTTGGAGCTTGGTGAGGCCGGCGAGGACGGCGCCCGCCTTGTCTTCTCCAAGTATCAGCGCCGCGTTCGGCGTTTCTTCGAGAAGAAGGGGATCTCGTCGGACGAAGCCCAGGATCTCACCCAAGAAACGTTTCTGCGGGTTTTCCGAAATGAGGCAAGGCTCGACAACCGGCCACAGCTTGAGGCCTGGCTCTTCGAGATTGCCAGAAACGTCTTGGCCAACGCGGTGCGGGCCAGGGTAGCGATAAAACGTATGGCGGCTGTAACTTCACTGGACGAGCCTCACCTTGAAGGAAATCCCAAAGAGGTGGCGGATTCCGCCCTGTTGGCGAGAGAGACGGATGCCCTGACCAGTGCCATAACCCGCGAGCAACTCGAGATCCTCCATCACGCTCTCGCCGAGCTGCCGGACCAGATGCGGCAGTGTGTGCGTTTCCGGGTGAAGGACGACCTCAGGTACAGGGAGATTGCCGAGGTCATGAAAATCTCGGTTGAAACTGTCAAATCCCACCTCCACTTCGCGAAAAAGCGCCTTCGGCCTTTGCTCGAACCGCACTTCGGTCCGATCGACTTCTGAGCGGCGAGGAGAGCTTTCTGTTGAGCAGATCAGGCAACCCGATTCACGAGGCGATGGCCGCGCTGGCGCGCGAGGAGCTGCGCGGCATGGAGCACCCGTCGACCAGTCGGCTCATCGCTTACCATCGCGGCGAAATCCCGCCTGCGGAGATGACGGCTCTCCGAGAGCATCTGTCGCTTTGTGAGGCGTGCTCTGCCCTGGTGCTCGACGCAGCCGAGTTTTTCTCTGACGATGACGACGAGGAGGACGCCGAATCACCTGATTTCGAGGTGGCATGGCAGGGGCTCCAGGCTGCGAGGCGAGGAGCGGAGGAGCGCTCGCCGTTGCTGGCCCCGGTACTCTCTATGCCGCCGTCGGCGCCTCCCCGGCGCTCCCTCGTTCGATCGCTGGCGTTCGCCTATGGTGTCGCGGCAACCTTCGCCGCTCTGAGCTTGGGCCCCGTCCTGTTCCGAGAGACAATCCCACCCCCACAGCCGCAGCCCAACGCGGGCTTCTATGATCTGACGTCGTCTGGTTCGGAGCGAGGTGAGGCGATCCAGGAGACTTCGATTCGTTTCCGGACCCCCGGCGACTCGGCCCTCCTGATCCTCAATCCGAAGGTCGTAGCGGACTCGGCCCGCCATGGAGTGCGCATCCACCGCGTGGACGGATCGGTCGTCTGGGGGTCCGAAAATCTCGTGCCTCAAGCTTCCGGAGGCTTTCATCTGAGCCTTCCCGCCGGCGTTCTGCCGCCCGGCCGCTACTCGCTGGAGCTCTACGGGATCACCGAGGGCAGGGAGTCGCTCCTCGGCACCTACCCGATCGCTATCGAGAAATAACCTACAAAGGGTTCTCGTGTCGACGAAAGAGCCGTAGAATCGGCCGGTTCCTCAAACTTGGCCGTGAGGCTCTGGATGACACTCAGACCGCTGTCTTGCGGGCGAGCCGGGCTCGCTCTTGTCGCTCTCGCTCTCTTCGCCTGCCGCGACGCTGGGCCGACCCGCCTTGCCCTGCGGCGCGGCCTGTCGCTGCCAAGCGAGGTCGAGGCGGGGTTGACCCGAAGCTTCGCCTTCGAGCTTCGCCGCGATCAATACCTCGCTCTCCGCGTGACCCAAGAGCCGCCGCTGGACGTAGTGCTCACTCTCCATCCTCCGAACACGGAGGGCTGGGCCCCCCTCGACACCCAGACCGTCATGCAGGTGCCCGAGCTTCTTCGGGTGGTGGCGCCGCTCGACGGTCTCTACGTCCTCGAGGTGGAGCCATCTGGAGATTCTGCCGGACCGTTCCGCCTCGAAGTGGTGGACCTCCGGCCTGCGACTGCCCTCGATCGGCTCACCACGAAGGGGCAGGAAACTCTGGCCCAGGCCGAGAAGCTACGCCGGCAAAACGGCGAGTCCAGCGACCTCCGCGCACTGCCGCTCTATAAGGAAGCGGTCCGGCTCTTCGGGCTGGCTGGCGACGCGGAAAGCGAAAGCTACGCGCGGGTCCAGTGGGCGCGGGTCCTGGGACGGCGGAACCACAAAAAAGAGGCGGCGGCCTCTCTGCGCCGGTGCCTCGCGCTTTCCGCTGCCGCTCAATCGCCCGGAACCCGGGCCAGAGCTGCCACGATGCTGGCGGAGGTGGCGTCCGATCTTGGGGAGAGTACCGAGGCTGAAGCCGCGAACCGCGAAGCGCTCCAACTGTGGAAACAACTGGGAAAAATCACCTGGGAAGCCGAGGTGGTCAATCGGCTTGCCCATCACGCCTCGGAGCGAGGCGAGCTCGCAAAGGCGGAAAGTCTCTATCGCGAGGCCTTGAGGTTGTGGGAGACCTGTGGGGAGGCCTCCTCGGCGGCCGTGGTGCTGGGAAACCTCGCCTCCGTCTATAGTCTGGCGGGAGAGTCGCAACTCGCGCTCGACACGGCCGAACAAGGACTGGCGCGAGCTCCGAAGGACATCGCGCCTGGAGACCGAGCCGGGATTCTTGCTCAAAAAGGAGAGGCGCTCGCCAACCTTGGTCGCCGAGAGGAGTCGCAGAGCACCTTCTTAGAGGCTTTGGAGCTCCTCGGCAAGGGCGAACCTGCTGAACTCGCGCAACTCGAGCGGCGGCTGGCGCGGCGCGCTTACGACCAGGGGAATTACGACGAAGCCTCGAAGCGGTTCCGGAGCGCCCTCACCTCCTTTGAGCTGGCACAGGATCGTCAAAGCGTGATCGCCACCCGTCAGGACCTCGCCTGGACCGAACTCAAGCGCGGCCATTTGGAGGCAGCCGAGCGGCTGTTCCAGAAGACGTCTGCGGAAGCCGAGTCTTCGGAGAACCGCTGGATCAAGCCGGCCGCTCTTGCGGGCCGGGCGCGGCTGGCGCGGGCGCGGGGGCACCTCCGGCCGGCCCTCGCTCTCGCTCTCCAGGCGCTCGACGAGGTCGAGGGCCTGCGGCGTGAGTTGGGACGGACCGATCTCAAGACCTCCGTCTTCGCGAACCAGCAGTCTTACTTCGACTACGCGTTGGATCTGACGATCGAGCTCTACGACCGGACCGGCGATCCCTCCCTGCTCGTCGAAGCCTTCGAGATCTCGGAGCGTTCGCGGGCGCGGCGCCTCCTGGACCTCTTGGCCGCTCGCTCGCCGCAGCTTGGTGGAGAGCCGCCCCAGGCCGAGATCCAAGCCGCGAAAGCGCTCAGCCGGGCCGAAGAACGCCTCAAAGCCCTTCGCTCCGCCAAGGCGGCGGCTCGCAGGATCGAACAAGCCGAGCGAGAGGTCCGGAAGGCGGTGCTCAACCTGCGCCGCGAGGAAGGCGAGCCGGGTATGGCGGACCCGGGTTTCGGGGGGACTCCCCTTTCCTTTCTCCAGATCCAACGCTGGGTCGACCGCGATACCGTCCTGCTCGAGTTCGACCTCGGTGAAGACGCGAGCTACCTGTGGGTGGTCTCGCGTCAACATCTTTCGGTCCACCGGCTTCCCCCCCAGAAGGACGTCGAAAAGTTGGCTCGCAAAACCGTCGGCGTGCTTTCGGCGCCGGGAGTCTCGGCAGACAGCGTCCAGGGGCAGGAGACGCTCCTTGCCGCCTCGCGGCTTCTGTTGGGTGAGGCCATGACCGAGATCGGCGCGCGGCGTTGGCTGCTGGTGATGGACGGAGCGCTCCACGCCTTGCCCTTGGGCGCGCTGCCCAACCCTGGGAATCCTGAGGAACCCATTCTTGCGGCTCACGAGATCTCCTATGCGCCTTCCGCCTCCGTCGCGGTGCACCTATCCGAGCGCAAGCACCGCCCGGGAGAGGAGCCTCGGAAGGACCTTGCGGTGTTCGCCGATGCCGTTTACGAGATAGGGAAACTTGACACGTCGGACCTGGCCCTCGGCTCGCCGCCGCCGACGCCTGGGACCGGCCTGTTCTCTCTGGCGCGGCTCCGTTATTCCGACGACGAGGCCCGGCACCTTCTCTCTCTCGTCCGTCCGGAAGCCCAGCTCGACGCACGGCGTTTCGCGGCGACCAAGGGAAGGATTCTCTCCGGAGAGCTCGCGGACTACCGCCTCTTGCACTTTGCCGTCCACGGGCTGCCGAACGAGAGCCATCCGGAGCTCTCGGGCCTGGCGCTGTCGCTGTTCGATCGTCAAGAGAGACCCCTGGACGGCATCCTGTTTGCCCACGAGATCGCGCGCCTCCATCTCCCCGCCGACCTCGCCGTGTTGAGCGCCTGCCACAGCGGCCGCGGAGCCGCGGTCTCGGGCGAGGGGCTGGTGGGATTGGCGCACGCCTTCTTCACCGCGGGAACGGCACGTGTCGTCGCGAGCAACTGGGCCGTCAACGACCAGGCCACCGCCGAATTGATGGGCCTTTTCTACGACGGGCTCCTGCGCCAGGGCCTCACCCCCGCCCGTGCCCTCCAGCAGGCACAACTCGCTCTCTCGCGCGAAAAACCCTGGCGCCGCCCTTACTACTGGGCCGGCTTCGTCGTCCAGGGCGGTTTTTGAGCCAACCTCCCAACAAATTTCCCTCGATCGAGTTATCCCGGAGCAACGCCTCGCCCGAGCCTTCATGGAGGGGCGCGGTCCACGGTCGCGAGGCGCAATCCGGGAGGACATTGTCATGCAAGTACAGAAGAAGCCGTCGCACGTCTCCGGCACAAAGACCGGGGAAAAAAGCACCAGCGTCAAGAAAAGCCATGATCCGAGAGAGGACGAGGAGGTTAAGGCGTCTGACTCTACGGTTCAGCCACAGATTCAGCGAACTGACGACAATCCGGATGCCATGCCGCGATTTGGTGACGAAGTCGTAGAAGGTAGCGGGGATGATGGCAAGTCGGAGCTGACTTCCTATTACGACCATCCTGTTCCGCGCGAGCCCGACGACCCTGAGCCGACGCCCAACCCAAACATATTGCCGATTCAGCGACCGGATCCGGGCCAACATATCCGCCCGCGGAAGCCTGGGCTTGTGCGGGGTATGGGACGATGAAATACGACGAAGTTCGCGTCGTGCTGTCGGCAACATCGGAAGGCCGTTTCAAGACCCAGGTTAGCATGGCCGGGGAGGCACCAATCGAGAGCTCATTCGTTCTGCCCAAGGATGTAGACGGGGCGGCGCTCTACAAGGAATGGTTCGAATCCTTTGAGAACGAACCGTCGCCTGAGGCGAGACGGGCGCTTGACGAACGGCGGCGCAGTGCGGGGGAAAAGCTCTTCGAAGCGCTATTTGGAAAGGCTGCGCCTCGTATTAGAGGGCAACTCAACGTTATTGAGGATCGCTTCAGATCGGATCAAAATCGAACGCGGCGCGGACTCCGCGTGCGTCTCATTCTCGGAAACGTCCGAGGCAAGGGAAAGGCAAGCGCTGAGGCGATTCTCCCAATCTCTAACCTTCCTCATGAGCTCATGGTTCCCACGGGGCTGCAGCAGTTCCTGGCACGGATGCCGTTCATCTCGATTGTTCGCACGATCGGGGTTGCATCGTCTGTAGGGCCAGTGGCGGTGTCTGGGAAACTGCGTGTCCTCGTCGCCAGTGCACAGCCCGAAGGCTCCACCCCACTTGGATGGGAAGAAGAGGTTAGAAAGATCAAGAGTGCTCTCGTGGTCCGGACCGACACTACCGTAGAATTGCTTGAGAACGCATCTTTCGATGCCACCTGGCAGCGCCTGCGAGACGGAAAATTCCACGTCTTTCACTTCATAGGACACGGCGGCTACGATTCCGCTAGCGGCGAGTGGTATCTGCTGTTCGAAAACGAGCGTGCAGACCAGCCGGTCCTGGCAACAACGGTCGCTGACCGGCTCAGTAGTATGCCGCTGCTTCGGCTGGCCGTCCTCAACGCCTGCCATACTGGTGAGCTCGCCTGTGACGCGGGAGGCAACCCGATGGCTGGGATCGCCGCAGCCCTTTCAGTTTATGGTGTACCAGCAGTCGTCGGAATGCAGGTGGCGGTAACTGACAGTGCTGCTGTTAATTTCGCCAGTGCCTTTTACGGAGCGCTTCGCGAGCACGAGCCTATCGAGGTCGCCGTCGCAGACGGCCGTTTTGAAATCGACCCCTCCTCTCCTGAATGGGCGACGCCGGTACTCTATCTACGTGGAGAAACGAGCGACCTCTTCGACTTCCCTGTGAGTTCAAAGGGAAAGGTACAACGGGGAGCGGGCCCGCGGGAGCTCAAGATCGGGATCCGAACGCTGGTGGAAAGCGAGAAATTTCCCCATCTCGCTGACTGGGCTAAGAAATTGGAAACCACCACGGAAAAGCTCCTGGCCCTGGAGGAGTTCTTCGACGGTCGGTTCATTCGCAATCCGGAATGGTGGGGTGGACGCGTCTTACCAAGGCTCAATCGCTTCCTGGCAGACGCAGTAGGGCAGGATCGGCCCTTGGCTCTAAGCTTGGTCGCGCACAGCACGGTCGCCTTCGCCGCCGGCTACTATTTCCACACCAAGTGCTCTACCAAGATCTCCATCGTCCAGGTGACGTCGGGCAAAACGTTGCGCTGGTCAGAGAATGTGGGAGCAGTTTCTCGCGGTCCTCTTTGGCAGAGCTTTGAAGAGAATGTGACGGTGTTCGACCCTAATGTAGAGGACGTAGCTGTCGCCGTGGAGATCACCCAAAGCACTTCCGAAGCGGTAAAGGCCTATCTTGCCAAGAGCGGAACGCCCGTTGGGCGGCTGATCTCCGCTCGTATCGCCGGCGAGCCGGGAAAGACCCGCGTCGAGAGTGGTGCCCACGCCTTCCAACTCGCCTGGCAACTCCATCAGTGGCTCAAGGATCACATCGGAAACGATATCCAGCGGCGGTTGCATTTGTTCATCTCTGCTCCGAATGCGTTTCTCTTCTTCTTTGGTCAGCTCGCGCAGAGCCTCGGGCTCGTGCGCCTCTACGAATACGACTTTGAGAGGAAGAAGCACGGCACCTATGAGCCGTCCCTCGACCTGCCGCAAGCGGCGCCTGAGTAAATCGGTGGGAGAGGGTGGCGGGCTGAACATTTTTTTGCGGGAGGGGTTTTTCAGATCAGTGTCCACTGAGCCTTGAAGATCTCTGCCGCTCAGAGTTCAATGCTCCGGCGATACTTTCTAAGTCCGTGATTGGGTTGGGGTAAACCTCAAGAGGAGATTTGTCTGCAATGCCACAGGCCATACACCCGCAGGGCGACACGCCTCTTGACTCTCCTGAGACCTTAAAAATTGACTTCGTCCCGTTTGTCACTATGCCAAGCGACCATACAGTGACAGGTCAGCTATACCTTTCGAGAATAGCCAATCTGGCTCCTGAGGTACTTAAATGTCTGTTGGATGGAGATGAGCTGACACGTGACGCCATTACAAAAATAGAGCAGAAAGTTCAAGATTTTCTGCGGGCTGTTCTTCTTCCATTTGTAGGACAATGGGACATTCCGGATTACATTCTGAAAGAGAGCAGAATCGCCTTTGAAGCTCTCTGGTCTCTAGCTGAGGAAGTCCGAAACAAAGAGGCCGTGATCAATTTTATCGGAGCGCACTATCGGAGTCGGCTCTCAGTCAGGGGGCGGCGCTCAGCGTTTGCATCCAGGCCGGCAATTTTTGACAGTACCATCAAACAGTCACTAGGGCAGAAGTTAAGAGGGAAACTGGGCACGCTACTTGAAATGTCGATCTTCCAACAAGTCTGGGACGCCGTTTACCTTGAACAGTATTTTAGACTTTTTGATGTAAATGCTACTTTTAGCGAGTGGGCTTTGCAAAGGCAAAGGCTCAAGCCAGTAGCAATTTTGACGACTCGCAGAAAGAATTGTGCTGTAACTACCAGGACTATGGCGGAGCATATCGAGGTCTGCACTGTTGAAATATCAAAGACTTTGACGCGAGAGCTATGGGATTCAAGAGCTACCAAACTTCTTTGGCAGGCGGTAGCCAAAGCGATCGTGCAGACTTATGTCGAAGAAGGCGCGGCGTTCCAGAAGCTTGAAGAGCAATCGGACGAAGCTCCGGATACACAGGCTACCCAGAACTGGCTTCGGCTGATTCATAGGGCCAATACTCTGGCCACGCAGGCTCTGGAAAAAATAGGTCTTCGATCTCAGTTGGCAGAGCGGGCAGCCTATGTAAAGGGTCTGCTCCTTTACAGGAAGGAGTATCAATCGTTTCGATCCGCCCTGCTCAAAGAATTCTGGATGGAAGATTATGAAAATCATCGCTCGCGAATCACAGAGCCAAACATATCAAGGATCGGAAAATTTGTTAGCGTTCTGCAGTCCCTTCGCTTCTATCAAGACTGTTACGGAGATGGCTGTATTACCATACCTCAGGGATTGGAGACCTCCACCAGAAGAAGCTCTGCACCTAGAGTAGGTTCAGGTGCCAGAAGGAATCCAGGCTCAAAGTGCAGCGTTACCTTGTTTTGGAGCTCCGCTGAGAATTTTCCTCTCTTTCTGCCTACCATCATTGGGGGCACGCCAAGTCTATTGAGCCATGCTTTGAACGAAGCGGAAAAGAGGATCATTCAAGAAGCTCCGATTAAAGGTATTGAACCGCGGTCTCTCTGGGGATTAGCCTACAGGCTCCAGGGCGAAGCCAAGAGTTTTCTGGGTGCATCCGCAATAGCCAAGATTCTGGCTGTTACTGAAGACCTCTCGCGATGTCTGCATGAGGGTAAGCCCAGAGCATTCACCTTCTTGTTAGGGAGTCCACAATGGTTGATCTCGGATATCCTTATAGAACATGAGCTCGTCGGATCGATTCGCCCTTTCCGCTTGACCTCGCGTAGTGAGCAGCCGGCAATCTACGAATCAACCTTGGCGCTGCTGGAAGGGAACTCCTCTTTTCTTCAATCTGAAGACCTTGCGCTCTTTGTCGCTTGGCCGGGAGAGCCGCTTGAGGTGACTCATATAGTGAGGCTGCCTCGCTTAGCCGCTTCGCGCAGGAAGTTGCTCTGTCAGTTCACCGCCGAACGCTCCGGACTGTTGGCGGTGGTGACACATGGCAATGGCCGCGGGGAGGCTATCCATGAAGGTCGTGTCAGAGGAATCTTGAGAGGTGGGCGATCGTGGAAGGTAGAGCCGCCGAACTATGAGGATTTCGAGATTCAGGTCCTTCAGCGGCTCTTAGCCGTCGTAGCCAAGGGCAAGGAAGACGCTATCCGTAACGTCCTCCAACCAGCGATCCGCGATTTAAGCGAAGATCCTGGGGTAGGAGCGCTATTCGTCATTGCAAAGTCGGACGCCATCCAGCGTCTCCTGAAGGCCTCGTCTAAGCTGACCGACGTGCTCGACTCGGTGGATGGCCAGAGACTCCACGAGATGTCTCCGGAGATTCTGTATCAGCTCGCTCGTGATGACGGAGCTGTTCTCATTTGTGCCGACACACTCCGTGTGTGGGGTCGGCGTCACGTGCTTACCTCAGCTCTTCCGGACCTTGAAAAGAGCTGGGAGACTCCTGGCGAATTGGAATGGGAGCATTGGTACAAGACGAAGAAATGGGGCACGAGAAGGCGCACTGGATTAGCTGTCAGCCACGAGCTCCAGGAGAAAGGGATTGTGATTGTGATTTCGGCTGACGGTCCAGTCGACGTTCTGCTCGGAGGAAGAGGCGTAGTCGAATACAGCGAATAATAGTCAGGAAGCTTATTCAAGATGATCACCGTCTTCGCCTCCGCCCTTTCCCAAGGCCTCGCCATCGCGACCTTGGGTTTCGCGTTCGCTCTGGTCTATTGGAGCACGCGGATCTTTTTCGTGGCGCTTGGAGCTTTGTACGCTCTGGCGCCGTTTCTGGTCGCGGAGCTGCAGTCCCATTTCGGACTGGGAGGAGCGGTCGCGCTGGCGGTTACGGCGGTCACGGGGTTGTCGTTGCTCTCCGGCTGGGCCAATCATGAACGGCTGCTGCGCAAGGGGGCTCCGGCCGGCGTCCACTTCGCTTGCTCCCTGGCGCTGTACTTCCTGACCGCGGAATTGATCGCATTGCGCTGGGGCTCAGACGTGCGGTCGCTGGCGACCCTTCCGGGGATTTCGGAGCTTGTTGATGGAAGAAGCTTTCTGCTGCCAGTTTCGCAACTCGTGGCGATCGGTACGTGCCTCGGGCTGGTGATCGCGGTTTTCCTGGTCCTCCGCTTCAGTGGCCATGGAGTGAAGCTTCGGGCTCTTGCGGACAACCCGGCCGAGCTTTCGCGGAGCGGTTTCAATCCGGTGTTGTTGCGCGCGATGGCTTTCGGCGTCTCGGGGCTCGTGGCTGGAGGAGCCTCGATCGCGGTCGCCGTGGATCTCGCGGTGGGAGCCCACAGCGGCATGGGGGCGCTGATCCCCGCGGCGGCGGCTACGCTGCTCACGCCGCTGGGCCGTTGGCGGAGGCTCCTGATCTGGGCGCTGGCTCTGGGGCTGCTGCGGACGGTGGTGACATTCACGATTTCCGGCGCGTGGCAAGACCCGGTGACGCTGGGTTTGCTCCTGCTCGGGCTTCTAGGACGCCGTCAAGGGGTACGGCGGGTGTGGGGCCTTAGGCTCGTGCCGCGGGGTGCCAGATGAGCTACGGGCTTCATCTCCTGAACCTGGTCCTCGTCTACGGGCTCTCCGCCCTGAGCCTGAGCCTCTGCGTCGGCCACGTCGGGCAGCTCAGCATGGCGCAGGCCGCGTCGTTCGGGGTCGGGGCCTACGCGTACGCCATCTTTGGTGTAGCGTACGCGCTTCCGAGCTGGGCGGCGCTCGGTGCCGCCGCAGGAGTCGCGGTGACCTTTTCTTTACTTCAGGGGTTCATCGCCCGCAGCCTCGCGGAAGACGAGTTCGTCTTCGGCACGCTGGCGTTCAACGTGATGATCGCGGGGCTGCTTTACAACGCGACGGATGGCACCAGTCCACTGGGGAGCCTGCGGAACCTCACGAACGGCCCTTACGGGATCACGGACGTACCGCCTCTGCCAAGCCGGACGCTCGGCACGGAGCCTTGGCTCTCCACGCTGACCGTGGCCCTCGTGGCTGCGGTCCTTATGGTCGCCTTCTATGCGGCCATCGCGTCGCCTTGGGGCCGACTCCTGCGCGCGATCCGGGATTCTCCCACCCTTGCTCTCAGCCTCGGCAAGCGGGTGTTCTCCGAGCGGTCGAGGGCCGCCGAGGCCGCGAGCTTCCTGGGCTCCATGGCCGGTGCGCTCTATGCCTCGCACACAAGCTACGTCGATAAAGAAGTGGTGTCCATGGACCTGTCGGTTTTCTTCCTGACCTGCCTCCTGCTGGGCGGGGCCGCGAGCTTCTGGGGGCCGCTTTTGGGAAGTGCGGGCGTGGTGCTGCTGCCGGAAGCGCTGAGGCTATTCGGAATAGGAGGCGCGACCGTGGCAAGTCTGCGGGTGATCGGTTACGCGGCCGTCCTGTTCGCCCTGCTCCATCTCCGCCCGGGAGGTCTTTTGAGCCGGGGGGAGCAGCCGGGCCGGAAGGGGGCGGTCTGATGTCTCCGTTTCTCCACGGTGATGGCCCGGCCCCGGTGCTGCGGGGGATCGGCCTCAAGAAGACGTTCGGCAGCCAAGTGGTCTTCGAATCGCTGGACATCGAGCTCCGGCCGGGCGAACTGGTCCTCCTGCGGGGAGAGAACGGAGCCGGCAAGACCACGCTGATCGATCTCCTCACCGGCAATCAGCGGGCGGATTCCGGACGGCTGGAGGTCTGGCAAGAGGATGGCTCCATGCAAGCGATCGATGCCCGGCGGGCCGACCCGCCCACTCTGGCGAGGCTCGGGATCGTGAAGTGCTGGCAGCGTCCGGAGCTGTTCTGGAGCCACTCGGTCCGCGACAATCTCAGGATCGCCTCCAGTGGCAGCGAGGACTCGGCCCTGCGGGTGTTGGCCCGGGCGGTGCGCTTTTCCCATCATGGCCGGGTTCCGGCGGACGCGGATTTGGATCAATACCTCGCGGAGCTCGGTCTCGAGTCTCTGGTCGAGCGCCAGGCGACGGCGCTCTCCTTCGGGCAGAGCCGGCGTGTTTCGCTCGCGTTGTCGGCGATTGTGGGCACTCGCGCCCTGCTCCTGGACGAGCCCTTGGCGAGTCTGGACCGCGAGGGCACGAAGGCCGTGAACCAGCTCCTGGGCCATTGGGTGGAAGAGAAAAAGCGTGCGGTCCTGGTCGTCGAGCATGCCTTGAACGAGCGGCTGCTCGCGGGGCTCAAGTATAGGGTCCTGGAGCTTCGGTCCCGCCGCCTCGAACGCGGAGAAGGCGGCGATCCGACGAGCTCCGAGGTCTGTTCTCCAGTGGACCTCTGGACCAGCACTCTCGAAAGCGGCACGGGGCTGCGCCGGGTTGGTCCTGTCGAGCCGATGGGCGATGGGGGCTTTCTGCTGCGCTTTCGGAGCGCACCACCGGAGAACGCCATGCCACTTTTGTCCCTGGAGCGGCTCAGGGTTCAGCGGGGTGCCTGGGAGCTCTTCAGCCCTCAGCGCGGCCAGAGCGACGGCCTGTCAATGGCGGTCCATTCCGGAGACGTTGCGGTCCTGCTGGCGAGGAATGGCTGGGGGAAGAGCAGCCTCGCCAAAGTGATCGCCGGCGATCTGCCGGCAACCGCGGGGCGGGTGTTGCTGAATGGACAGCCGGCTCTCGATCTCCCCTCCTGGCAGCGGCGCCGGCAAGGCTTGCTCTACACGGAAACGGCGAACGCCCTTTTCAGCAATCTCTCGGTGGGGGAGACGCTGCGTCTCAAAAACGGCTTCGAAGCTCTGGACGGTCTAAAGCTGGCGTCCCATCGCGAGGTGCGGACGCTCAGCGGAGGCGAACGGCAGCGTCTCGCTCTCCACTGCGCGCTGAGCGCCGCCGACAGTCGTCTGTTGGTCTTGGACGAGCCCTTCAACGGGCTTGACAAGGAGGCCGTGACTCGATGGCTCAAGCTGTTCGAGGCCGCGGCTCTCCAAGGAAAAGCGATTCTCATCTGTCTCCCGGCCTAGAAAGGAAGACTCCGCATGTGCAACGATAACAAGCTACTTCGCTCTTCACGCCTGACCATGGTTCTGTTCGCGATTCTGTTCGCCGCGTTTGGCGCCGGTTGTGCCAAGCCGGTGAATCCCAAGCCGCAGCCCATCATCAGAACGATCCCGGCGATCCTTCCTCTCACCGGCCCTTCGGCCGACTTGGGGAAGTCCGTGGAGCAGGGGATGCGGCTGGCGGAAGAGGATCTCGCTTCCGCGGGCAAACCCTACAGGCTCAAGGTCGAGGACAGTCAAGGAAACCCGGACAAGGCACTCACCGCCTATCGCTCCTTGAGCCCTGTCAAGTCCGGCAAGATCGTGCTGAGCTGGATGAGCTCGGCCGGCCGGGCCCTGGCGCCGGTCACGCGGGAAGACGGCAGGCTTCTGTTCGTCGGCGCGGCGCTCTCCGATCTGACGGCCGAGGATGGCCAGGTGGTGAGAGTCTGGGCGAACGCGACCCAGATCGGCGAGACGATGGGCACCTTCGCTTCAGGGCAGGGCTTTAAGAAGGTGGCGGTCCTGCACGTGAACGACGACTATGGAAAGTCCGTGGCGGCCGCGTTTCAGAGAGTTTTCGAGCGGGGAGAAGGCCGCGTCGTCGCCACGGAGCCGCTGGACGCCAAGCAGACGGATTACCGGACACCCTCCGAGCGGATCAAGCGTTCGCGGCCTGACGCGCTCTACATTCCGGCCTATGGTGCGGCCTACACCAATGGCCTCCGGCAGATTCGTGAGGTGTTCGGGAACGAGATCCCGATCATCGCGGACTTCACGCTCCTGAGCAGCTTCACGCTACCCAAGGTCGGCGCCGCTGCCGAGGGCGTGTTCGTGCCTGCGACGCACCTGGACCTCGAGCCGCGCCCTACCGAGCCGGCTCGGGCCTTCGCCGAGCGATACAAGGCGAAATACGGCATGGAAGCGGATTTCAACTCAGGCCTGGGCTACATGATGTTCACGATCGCCTCGAAAACGCTCGACGCCCGGCCGAATGGCAACGATCTTCCAAGCGCCATTCGCGGCCGCGTTTTTCAGGGCCCCATCGGCGAGCTTCGTTACGACGCCAAGAACGACTGCACGCTCCAGATAGAGATCGCACGGATTCAAGATGGCAGAGCACGGAAGGTTTCTTGAGCGCCTACAGTGCATGTTCGGCAGAAAAATCGCTCAGAAAGAGATCGACCATGAGAATGCCGACGTCCAGCAGATCCACCAGCGGCCTCCTCCCCGCGAGCCTCCGCAAGCACCTCGGTCTCGCAGAGGAGAAGGTGCAGACCTTATTGCTCCCAATGCTCGAGGCCGTCCCTGCCTTCCGCCGCCCGGCCGACGATTACACGTTCGACGTGAAGTACTACGGGGGCGACCGTGTCGAAGTGGGGCAGGCCCTGGCCAAGGCAGCCGCGGATGTCGAGGCCTCCGACGCGATCAGCCTGTACCTCCACTTCCCGTTGTGCCCCTACGTCTGTCGCTTCTGTCACTATCACGTTCGCGCCCGCAGCGGCCGGTCCGGAGAAAACCCTCTCCTCCTGGCGGATCTCCACGCCTGCGCGTCGGTCGTGGCGGAGAGCCTGCCTGCGGCCAGGTCCAAGCGGGTGAGCTCGATCTATCTTGGCGGCGGCACACCCAGCCTTCTTCAGGCCGGGGAGCTCGCCCAGCTCCTACAACGGACGAGAGCCCTGTTCCAGTGTGACGGGGTCGAAGAGATCACCGTCGAGACCACCCCCGATACCGTTACCAGAGAGTGGCTGGAGGCTGCGCAGACGCTCGGTGTGAACCGGGTGAGCTCCGGTGTGCAGGTTCTCGACGACGAGGTGCTCGCCTTCATGGGACGCAAGCACACCACGGCTGACGTACGGCGGTTCCTGGAGGATTGCCGGGCGTTCCCCGATCTGGCGGCGAACGTCGACCTTATCGCCGGCCTCCCACGGGTCACCGAGGAGTCTTGGCTCTGGACTCTTCACGAGCTCGTCGAGCAGTCGCCAGCTTCGATCACCGTCTACCGTCTCCGGCTCGGGCGCAGCGATGAGCGCCAGTCGAGCCTCGCTCGCTTGTTCGAGACGAGCCCCGAGGAATTTCCGTCCCACGAGCGGGTGGCGGTGCAGATGCTGGCCGCCCGAAGCATGCTGCTCGAAAACGGTTACCTGGAAGGGCCGGTCGGGTGGTTCTGGCGAGGCGCGGGGCAGCCGAAATGCTACCGCGACCGGTGGCTCCTCCAAAGGCCTCTGCTCGGTATCGGCGAAAGCGCGTACTCGTATGGGCGCGACTGGCAGATCATCAACGCCAAAGGCTTGCCCTTCAAAACCGCGCTCCAGGGCAAGAGGTGGCCGGACACCATGTCCACTTTTCTGGAACCCGCAGAGGGCCAGCTCCGGCGTCTGGCCTGGAGGCTTCGCGCCACCGGCGAAGTATCCGCATCCTGGATCGGGCAGTGGCCCGAGACGCAGTCCCTCGACCGTCTGGAAGCCCTGTGCCTGATGGAGCACCGGCCTGAAGGCAGCTACTGCCTGACCGAGATGGGCACGCTGCTCATCGACGAGATCATCCGTTGCGTGCTCCATCTCCGCGCCTGGGACAAAGCCCCAACCTCCGCACCCAGCAGGAATCTACCGGACTCACCCACTTGCTGAGGTTTCGTGTTCTAGAGGGTGAGACAGACCCAATCCTCGGCTACTCAAGGCCAGGAACCATGGAGGCAGGTACATGAGCTCAGACAAAAGAGATTCATCCGTTGGGGAGAAAATTGCTGTAGGCGCAGCTTCGGCTGTTATTGGAGGGATCGTCTTAGGAGTGATCGGAACCGTGCTTGGGGGACCTGCCGGGGGCGTGGCCGGAGCAAAGATTGGCGCAGCCCTGGGTGGCGGACGCGGGGCCTCCTGAGCTCTAAACAGAAAGAGGCGAGACACGCGATGGCAAATGATCTCAAGGACAACGTTCGCAAGGCTACGGTCGTGACTGGCTGTGCGTTCGGTGGCACCGCAACGGGAGCCGGCGTTGGAGCTGGATTAGGTTTTCTGGTGGGCGGCCCCATCGGGGCGGTCGTGGGTTTCAAGCTTGGTACTCTTTTGGGGGGAGCCGCAGGCACTGGGGTTGGTATGACCGTCAACAATAAAAAAGGCTGAGTGCAAGCGTGGGCCGTTCTTGGAAAGGAGCATGTGATGAGCGATCTTCTCGGTCAGGCAATCAGTGAGTGGAACCGGCTGGTGAGGAGAGTTGAGGAGTCGGCGGAGATCGGCTGGACGGGTCTCCGGGGCCTAACCTGGGATGCGTTTATGAAAAGTAAGACGCCAGCTCAGACGTTGAGCGACATTCGAGCGATGGCCGATGATTTCGAGCGGAAGGAGGCGGAGTACCGGCGTAGCCAACGCGCCTAGCAGGTTGAGGAGGCAGCCCCCGGCAGAACCGGGGGCTGGACTTGCAGTCTCTTCGGATTCGACCGCGCAGACCCGCAGGAGGCAAACATGAGACATGGGATCGTAGCAGGCTTCATGACCGCGATGCTCCTGGCCGCTGCCGCCAGAGCTGAGGTCACCCTTCCAGAGCTGGCGCAAGACGCCAGCTATGCCCGCACGCAACTTGCTGACCTCTCGATGCCGCGAATGGCCGCCGTGTTGGAAGAGCTTCGGAAGCTGCAAGGATTGACACCCAGATCCGACGCGCTGACCATGACGCTCAACGGGAATCAATCTGTTCTGGTAACCGAGCTCGACAATGAGCCAGGTGCCAGGCGGAGGCTATTCCTTTTCTATCTCGTGGAGCCGGGAGAGTCGTTCTTCCTCCAGCTTCAGGTCGGCGCCGATGGCAATCCGGAAATGCGCCTGTGGGGCACAGGCCCCTCCGAGCTGGTCGTCGCGGGTGACCAGATGCGATTACTGGAGAAGCCGAGCAGCGAAACGTTCAGGCTTCCCCGTGATACCGCCGGCGCTGCCGCCAGCATCACGATCACGGACGCGATCTCCTGCATTGCGAGAGCTCTGAGCATCGGCCTCGACAGCACCAGCCTCACCACCAGCCTGTCCTCGCCTCTGTGCAGCGCTACCAGCACGATCTCCCTCGCCCTCACGGCTTGCAGCTGCCTCAGCATCGCAGGCGTCGGCTCAAATCTCGTCTTCGCGACGATCGGTTGTATAACCGGGATCACAAAGCTGATCAGTTGTAGCCTGGTCAACTGCCAGAGCAGCGGCTCCTGCACGGTCATGGCGATCGATCTCAACACTACCGTCAGCAGCTCATGGAACTCGGCTTGCTCTTCAACTCACCGCAGTGGCCGGTATGCAAAGTTCTATACCTTCTCGCTGGCCTCCACGACGACGGTGACCATCGACCTGAGCTCGAGCGTCGACGCCTATCTGTATCTACTCCAGGGGTCCGGAGCCGGAGGCTCTGTGATTACGTATGACGATGACAGCGGGCCAGGCACGGATTCACGCATCGTCAGGACATTAGGTCCGGGTAGCTATACGGTAGAGACGACGACCTATTACAGCGGCAGGGCAGGCTCATTCAGCCTCTCGATCAGGCCACAATGAGAACACGCGGGTAAAGAGGGGCTATATGAGCTTAAATCCTGGCGCCGGATTTGTTATCGGGCAGAGTATCAGTACCGCGGCTAGGCTTATCTATGAGGTCCCGGCAGCTCTCGAGCTGCAAAGGCAACAGTTCGAGGCGCGGCTCGCTTTCGACCGCGATCATCTCGCGTACGAGCATCAAAAGTGGCTGGAGCAGAGGCGCGAGGAGCGCAGCAGAGCCGAAGCGGAGCGCCGTCAGCGGCTTGAAGAGATCGTCAAGACTGCTGAGCTCAAGCTCATTCTGGATAACTGGCCCTTGAAGATCGCTCCGTCTGTCATGATGCGTATAGAGGACCCGACTCCACCACCGTACATAGTGCTTGCGCTGCCCGCGAGCATGCCGGAGCGTCTGATTATCGAGGAGGAGGTGCGGACTGTTCTGGATACCTATTACGCATTCGGCTCCTCTCCGCGACCGGTTGAATTTCTCGGGGCGTCCTGGAGCGGTCAGGCTCGCGTATCAGAGATCATCAAGCAAATGGCGACAGTCCTCGCCTCCGAGCCGACTCTGGTCGTCGAGGTGGAGGAGATCACGGCCGGCCAGTTGAGGATGCGCTTCGGATTCTGGGGCACTTTCGGCAAAGGGTATACCTATCGCTCGATCGCCAAGCTTCCCTGGCCGGGAGCGGGGAAGAACGACAAGCTCCCAGGGGACGCCGCGAATGCCTCGTATCTCAGTATTTGTCTCGCCGTGATGATTGCCAACTTTGCGGACGGATACCACCGGCTGTATCGTGGCGTCGCTCCTCTCCTCCCCTCACTGCTGCCCTCTTTGCTGGAGTCGCTGTCCGGCCCCGCGGCTGAGGATCTCAGAGCCGTCGTGGAGAGCAGCTATGCAGCGCTCTTCCGGCGTGTAGCGGCGGAAGAGCCCGCCTCGGAGCCCGACATTTTGCTGGAGCTGAGCGAGGTCTTCGCCGTGCTGGGCGACATCGACGCCTGCCGGCAGCAGGTCCTGCAATCGGTCAAGAAATGGGCGTATCTCCGCGGCTTGGAAGTCGAGTCGTTGTCCGGAGCCGTGGGCGCTTTTCTGGCGTCTGCGAAGGCTGAGGACCGTCCTTACCTCGAGCAGATGGAGCGCGCGTTGGACCGCTTGCGCGAAAGTGGGGCGGCGGACATCCGGAAGCTGCTGGAGAGCTGGCCTGCTCCCCATCCTGCGCAGCAGCCATTGGCGTCACGCCTGGCTTTGGCGCCACCGCGCGCTTCGGACCGGATCTGGCAGCCGTCAAGCGCCAAGGCCCCCGCAACGGCGACGAAGAAGCCTGAACGAAAGACATTCGTATGACCATCGCCCGCAAGGGAATGGCTCGCAGCGAGGAGACGTGAAATATGGATTCATGGGCGTCCCTGGTCTTCACTAGAACATTCCATGTCGACTACCGATTCCTCAGTGTTCCGGAGAAATTCGGCGAAGCCTCTCAGAACGCTGCCAGGCCCTACATTTACGGAGCGCTTTCGGGGACAGATTTTGGCGGACAGCTTCGATGGTCGGCATTCCGGGCCGGCCGGAGCTTCATCCTCGGTTGCAGCGGCACCGCCGCCGGGATCCTCGGCTCCGAGCGCGTAGTCGACCGCCACCAGCGCGAAGTTTACGCCTTCGTGGCAATCGTCCTCAAGCAGGATCATCCAGCGAGCATTCCGTCGCCGGACGAGCTCTTGTCGACGCTACGCGGAATCCTTGATGGTGAGCTGAGCGACGAGGTGCGGATGACTCCCTTCGCGGCACCGCCGCGCCAGTCGCAGGAGAAAAGTCTCGGCGGTGATCCCCTTCAGCCCTGCAGACCGGTCGAGCCTGTCGGCGTGATGATAAGGCCCGATGAGGGGCCACAAAACTGGGCGCTGATCCACGAGATCGCAGCAAGCCAGCATCGATCTGTTTGCATAGGAATGAAGGAGAGAGACGATCTTTACAACGGGGAGGGTAGGTTGTATCCGTTCACGGACTTCGTCATCCAGGGCCAGTATCACGAGTCTCACCTGCCATCACCGGAGGCTCCTCTCCAGTCCCTTGCGCCCGGCCAGCCAGATGTCACCTCCGCTCCTGCTGCTCCAAACTGGGTGAGCCTTGCGCCACCCCAGTCTCCTCCTCCCGCCGGCTCGGGGCCGGCCGATACACCCCACGACAGCTGGATTCCACTGGCGACGGGAGCCGGGCTCGTCGGAGTGCTGGTCTGGGCGGCAACGCGGTCGGCTCTGCTGTTGTTCTGCTCCGCGGCAGCGGCGGGGGCGGGCGTCTATGCCCTGGGCCGATGGCTTGCCGGCAATGCTCGTCCCACCTTCGCGTCGCGGCAAGGCGCCGAGCTCTCACGGCCTGCGGAACGACGATGGGAAGAGCCGACCACGGTTGCCCCTCCTTCTCCGTTCCCCAGAAAGGAGAGGCGCTCTCCATGGGTGTAGCGGATGAGGTACCACCCGTGAAGATCGCCGTCCTTGGCCCGTCCGGCGCGGGAAAGACGACGTACCTGGCGACCTTCTACACACATCTGCAGACGGCGGTGCGTCGACTCACAGTCGCCGTCACCGAGGGTAACCTGCATGAGACGCTGTTGCGAGCGGGCAGCGAGATCAACCAAGGTGTGTATCCCCTCGGTACGTGGTCTCGCACGCGTCTCACCCTCGCCTTGAAGCTGGACGGGAGCCCGATCCTCAGGTTCCACTGGCAGGATTACAGCGGTTTTTCCCTGGATCGCCCGGCTAGCGACGTTCAGACTCGTGAGCTGCTCCACGACCTCAAAGAGATGGAGGCGCTGGCAATCGTTTGCGATGCAGAGGAGCTCGCCGGGCCTTCCCGCAACGGGCCCTTGCTTTCCGCGTTGACCATGGCCAACACCTGCGTCAGTGGCATTCAAGGGCCGCTTGTGATTGCCCTGCTGCTGACGAAGGCGGATCTAATCGAGGAGTGGAGCCCGCGGATGCTACGCTCGCTGATGGGCTTCATCAAGGCGATGGCCGCCAATCAAAAAATTACCGCGATTCTGGCGCCGGTCGCCTGCGGCCCGTCGTCGTCCTTTGTCACGGCACCATTGTTTCACGTTCTTGGATCGAGCCTGCACCGTCGCATGCTGGACTCCCGAATCCGGGAGGCCCAGGAGGAAGGTCGGGCTTCCTACTGGCTGCGACAGAGCGCTGGCTTCACGGGCTTTTGCCGCGAGATTTTCGACACCGTTACGGATACGCCTACGGACTCCACGCTGGCGGCATCCGCTTCGCGGCGCGCGATCGAGGCCCGCCGAACGTCATCGATCCTCGCGGCTGCCGCCGAGTTGGCGCGCAAGTCGAGTCAGGAGGTGATCCCCATCCAGCCCGGCTACGGTGCTGACGAGTATGTGCTCGCGATCAACCGGCTGGCGGCGGCCCATCCAGCATCGTGTCCGCTTGCGAAATCGAATATTTGGAGGTGATATACATGAGCAGCTCTAAGATCATCATGCTGGGCGGAGCGGGATCGGGAAAAACCTGCTTCATGCTCGGCATGTTTGCCGAGATGTCACTCTATATCAACAACTTCTCTCTGATCGCCGGGAACCATGACGACGGCGTTCGCCTGCGCAACCTTTGGCGCAAATTGTCTGAATCGAAGGATCTCGACCGATGGCCGGAGTCGAATCGCAGAGACGGCACTCGGTACGAATTCAAGCTCTGCTACGAAATGAACCCGATCCATCAGTTTGACTGGCTGGACTACCGCGGGGGCGCGTTGGATGAGCCGCAAACAAGCCCGGACCAGCAGCAATACAGGGATTTTTTCTTGTCATCAAGTTGCGCATTCCTCTGCGTCTCCGGGGAGCACCTGGCCGATGGGCCGCTCGAAGGCCGAGCCCTCGGCGGTATCTCCCGGAAGGCGCGGGTCGACGTCATGCTGGAAGATCTCTCGTATCTGAAGGAGGCACGGCAGATCGGACATGGCCACACCTTTCCAGTAGTAATCATCCTGACCCAGTATGACAAGTGCAGGCACCGGAAACAGGACGAGCTGACCGCCGAGCTCCGAGGCATGTTCGACCCCCTGTTCAAGGCCGGCTCCGGCTGGCACGTCGCCATCTGTCCTGTCAGCATGGGGCTTGGCCTGGTCGACAACTTGGAGGCGGCGCCGATCGAGCCGGTCAATATGCATCTGCCGGTCATCTTTGCCGTTTACGCCCAGCTGCGCGCGTTGCTCCAGGGGACGCGGGCCGAGAGAGACCGCCTGTCCAATGAAAGAGCGCAGGAGCAATCACGTTCCGCGCTGGCCAGATTCTTTTTTGGCGATAACTCGGCATCCCTCGATGCGGCTCTTGACGCGACGCAATCGAGGCTCGCGGAGATGACGCGAAACGTCATGTTGCTCGCGGAAGAAGTCGAAGGGCTGGACGTTTTTCTGTCGGGGCAGCCGGAAGATCCATCGACGTCGGTGCATGACCTGAGGCGGGCCTTCAGCGTGGTTAGATGAAATGAGCTCACACCTCACCTGGCGCGAATCGCTGCGCGACATCGAGGCTTGTCTGGCCGCCAACCAAACCAAGCTGTTCCACA
>WUUC01007579.1_pt1 | contig 22254 bp, 18 predicted proteins | sample 6278441 | NCBI WGS metagenome assembly WUUC01 (sample SAMN13675441, study PRJNA597444) | soil metagenome | isolation source: soil | place: USA: Washington | collected 2017-10
GTCAACCGATTTAAGAAGAGGCAGGAGCTGTATTTTTGCTCTACATGTCCATTTGGTCTTTGTAGAAGTATCGCAGGCATGTTTTTACAAAAGCCATTCTTTCTGATCTGAGAGAGGAGAGCTCAATCCCTGCCAGGAAAAGATTTTGCTTGGAATGCTCGCAGAGAGTCCTAGCGGTTTTAAAGGCGGGCTCAGTGCTGAGAATTATACTGCGATTGCAAAAACCTCCAGGGAACCCCCCCAGGACAACAGCGACACGCGACTTAAATGAACTAGTGCGACTTAGTTCATTTAGGAGCTTTGGTAAAAGCAGGGGAGCTACGTCACACGCGTTACCAATTGAATATTCTTAAGTAAGTCTATTTGATTTTATTCCACAAGATCCCATAATTCGAATATGCAAGTAGCCGATTTCCACTGCGACCTTCTTTCTTATCTGGCCGATGATGACAGTTATACCGCTCAGGATCCTGCTTCGCGGACATCGATTCCGCTTTTAAAGGCAGGAGGCGTTACCTTGCAGACCCTAGCGATATTTACCAAAACGAGACCAGATTCTGTTAAAAAAGGGATAAAGCAAGCGGAAGTCTTTTTTCAACTGCCACAAAAGTATCCTGTTTTTGGCCGTGAGATTAAGACGATTGTCTCGATTGAGAATGCTTCTAGCTTTTGCGATGAAAATGAGGACTTAGATAAAGGCCTGGAGAGGCTAGAGAGCTGGTTTGAAAAAGCAGGAAGAATCGCCTATATTAGCTTGACATGGAATGATGAAAATCGTTTCGGCGGCGGCAATACATCCACTGTGGGGCTTAAAGGAGATGGACTAAAGCTGCTCCACTGGATGAGTGGTAAAAAAATTGCGATAGATTTAAGCCATACGTCAGACCGCTTGGCGGAAGAGGTTTTAAAGGCCATTGAAAATCTGGATGTCATTCCCATTGCAAGCCATTCAAATTTTAGAAAAGTCTCCAACCATCCAAGAAACCTTCCTGATCATCTAGCCAAGGAAATTGGCGCACGGGGAGGATTGATGGGATTAAACTTTGTGCGGCTCTTTTTAGGCAATCAGGGTCCCGAAGACTTTATCCGGCAAGTCGAGCATGCCGATAAGCTAGGGCTTTTAGATCATTTTTGTTTTGGAGCCGACTTTTTTGACGATCATGATCTGCCTCCAGAGCTTCAATATTTACTTCCCATGTTCAATCCTGGATTTGATAAGGCCAGTTGTTACCCCCAAGCCATTGGACTTTTGGAAAAACATCTGCCCCGTGCTATGGTAGAAAAAATTGCGTATAAAAATCTCACTGAGTTTTTAGGTCCTATATGAAAGTTCTCTGCCTATTATTTCTTTTTTGCGGATCTCTTTTTGCAAAAATTCAACTAGGCGTCGATGTCTTCTTTCAAGAAGAAAGGTACCAAGCTTTAAAGGGCAAAAAAGTCGCTTTGCTTTCGAATCACACAAGTGTCGACGGGCAACAAAGGCCAACATTAGAACTTTTGCAACAAGTTGAAAAAGAGTTTAAAATTACCGCTCTTTTTTGTCCTGAACATGGATTGACAGGCGTTGCTTACGCGGCGGAAAATGTCGCTCATAAAAAAGAGGGCAAGCTCACCTGTTTTAGCTTGCATGGCAGCCATCGACGTCCGACAACTGAAATGCTCAAAGGAATTGATACCATTATTTATGATATCCAAGAAATCGGATGTCGCTCTTACACTTACGCAACAACGCTGTATTATGTCATGGAAGAAGCAGCCAAAAGAAATATCGAAGTGATTGTTTTAGACCGTCCTAATCCCTTAGGAGGCACCATCATTGATGGCCCCATGCTTAAAGAAAGCAGCCGCTCTTTTCTAGGATATATCAATGTCCCGTATTGCCATGGGATGACCATCGGAGAGCTTGCCTGGTTTTTTAATGAAGAGTACAAGGTGAAGTGCAGATTGAAAGTGGTTCCTCTGAAAGGATGGAAACGGGACATGACCTATCAAGAGACGGGGCTTGTTTGGATTCCGACCAGTCCGCAAATCCCCGAGGCTGATACGCCGTTTTTTTATCCTGCGACGGGATTGTTAGGAGAATTGCAGCTTGTGAGCATCGGGATTGGATATACGCTACCGTTTAAAGTTATCGGAGCTCCTTGGATCGATGGAAAAGCTTTTGTCAAAGCTCTCAATGAACAGAATTTAAAAGGCGTGAAGTTTCTTCCTTTTCATTTTAAACCATATTTTGGGCCGTATAAAAATGAAGAATGTCACGGGGCTCGTATTCTCATCACTGATCCGAAATACTTTCGCCCAGTCTCAATTGATTATATCATAATGGGTGTGCTCAAATCTCTTTATCCCCGTGAGGTTATCCAAAGACTCAAAGCCCTCCCTGAAAAAAAACGAGCGCTCTTTTGTAAGGCCAATGGTAATACTGTGATTTGGGATATTCTTTTGAAAGAAAAATATGCAGGATGGAAAATGGTCTCTGTAGATAAAGAAGAACGGCAAGCCTTCTTAGATAAGCGTCAAAAGTATCTTCTCTATTAGACTTCTTTCGAAACTTGCTTTGCATGGAAAAATCTAAAATTTTTTTGAAGTTTTGGAGCCGACTGACGAGACATACACGAAGTGTGTAGGCGAGGAAGTTGGATCTAAAAATACGAAAAAAGATAGATTTTAACAAACGAATGGAGTTTCGAAAGAAGTCTATTTGCTATAAGGGCTATTTTTCTGTATCCAACAAGTCGAGAGTGACAAAAGTCTGCGTACAGGTAACTTCAATAAAGCTTGCTCTAATCTTAATACCTTTCGTAGATAACAATATTTTTTGCAGTGATATGAAGAGGGTGATTTCCTATATCTAAATTTCTTGTAAGAATGTAAAGGGCGTAATTTATACAACATTTTGTGGCGTTGAGAAGATTGCCTTAGCACTCATTGTTTTGTATTCTTTTAAAAACGAAAATATATATTTATTTTCGGTTCTTCATAAGATGTAAAAAATTCTTTTCAGTACTTCCGAGCTTTAAAGGAGATGGTTTCTAACTCTTTTCCCAGGGAGTAATAGTAAATTTTTTATTCCATTTCTTTATAAGGGGATTCCGAGTAAAATTTTCTCTCAAATCGATAAATATATGAAAAAGTTTAAATTGGCCCTTGTCGGGCGTCCCAATGTAGGGAAATCAGCCCTTTTTAATCGCCTTTGTGGAGCGAGGATTTCCATTGTAGATGATGAGGAAGGCACGACGCGTGACCGTATCTATGGCAAAGCCGATTTCTTCGGACGTCCAATTGATATAATTGATACCGGAGGGATTGCGGCAAATCCTGATATTCCATTCCAAGAAGGGATCCAACGTCAAGCTGAAGTGGCAATCGAAGAAGCTGATACTATTGTCATGGTTGTGGATGGTCAAGTCGGTGTGACTCCTGCCGATGAACATGTTGCTCAATTTTTAATCCGCTCTAATAAGCCTGTCTGTATAGCTGTCAACAAAGTCGACGATTACAATCAGCGTGAAAATGCATATGATTTCTACCGGTTGGGAATAGAAAAGATTTTACCGATTTCCGCAACACATGGATTCCAAATTGCCGAGCTCTTAGAAATGGCATTCGAAGGTTTTTCCTTTGACGGTCAAGATGAGTATATTGATGACGGATCGATCAAAGTGGCGATCGTCGGACGTCCGAATGTCGGAAAATCGACGCTCTTGAACCATCTTCTCTCCGAGGAAAGATCTGTAGTGAGTCCTATTGCAGGAACAACGCGCGATGCAATTGATGCCCATGTCATGATTGAAGGAATTAAACTCACCTTAATCGACACAGCCGGGATCCGCCGTAAACGCGCTGAACATGATGCGGTGGAAAAATTCGCAGCGATTCGCACGGAGCGTGCCATTGAACGTGCCGATATCTGCGTGCTCATCTTAGATGCAAAAGAAGGGATGACAACGCACGATAAGAGAATTGCTAGCATGATCGAGCAGGCAGGAAAAGCTTGTATCTTGATCTTTAACAAATGGGACTTAGTCGAAGGCTACCGAATGGAGCATTGCCTAAAATCTTTGCGTTATGACACAGCATTCTTAGGACATTGTCCTGCATTATTTATCTCGGCAATTACAGGAAGAAATGTTTCGAAGATCATCAAAGAGATCGTTGAAGTGCGCAAGTATCAGGAGATGAGGATTTCGACAGGCCAGCTCAATAAATTTATCGAGAAAGCCATTCAAACTTACCATCCTCCGATGATCCAAGGTAAACGGCTTCGCATTTATTACATGGCGCACGTCGAGACTCAGCCGCCGACATTCGTCCTTTTCGTCAACTATCCTAAGCTGATGCTTGAGACTTATAAGCGGTATTTAGTCTCTAAATTCCGAGAAGTTTATAAGTTTACAGGGAATCCCCTTCTATTCGTCTTACGTGATAGAAAGCGCGAAGAGCGGTTTAAAGCTTCCGAGAAACCGGAAGTTCTTTCTCAGAAATAATCAGACAGGGTGTTATGGACACCCTGTTGAAATCTCTAAGGCAAAGTACTCGGATAAGCTGATTTACAATGTGTCTCTTTAATTTTTAGCAATGTTAGTAGTGAAAGGATCATATAGGCTGGAAGGGTCAAAAAGGCAACCTTGTAAGAGGTCACCGAAAATACTCTGGCGCCTTCGACCACCTTTCCATCCCATCCAAAATCTAAAATCATTCCTGTTAAGGGGTCTGAAAAAGCACCCAAGACAGCATCGAATGCATTCATGAAACCGATAGCTGTTGCCGCAAGCATAGGCACGTTAATTTCCCGGATCATAGTGAAGCAAAGCAGGAAACTGCTGATGAAAAATCCAAAGAAAAACATTAAAAAAGAAAGAACATAAAAGGAAATACCAGGCAGATAGATTGCCATCGATATCGAGATAGAGCCTAGTATAGTCCCCCATAACATCACGCTCCGACGTTGTCCTAGCCGATCGGAGAACCAACCAAAAAAGGGAGCTCCGACAGCGAAGCCGATGAAGATCAGAGAAACAGTTTGCGCTGAGATATTATGCGAAAGGGAAAAGGCCTCGCCAATAAAGGAGACCCCCCACAATCCTCCAAAGACCATCACAGGTGCAAAGGCAAAACCGCTATAGAGAGAAAGCCACCATGATTGAGGGTTTTTGAAGATTTTTTTTATGCATTCCATGAGCGAGGCTCTAGGAGGCGCAATATGTTTTTCTCGGACATGATCTGGAGCTTTATCACGTACCACTGCCCAGAAAATACCAGCCAAAAGGAGTCCTGCAAATCCAATGATTTCCATTGCTTGACGCCACTGTATTGCTTTAATGAAGGCCGCTAGAGGAGCTTGTCCTCCCACAGCACCCAGCATGGCAACAGTCATCATAAGACCTGCCATAAAAGCAAATTGTCTATACGGAAACCAGTTCGCAATGAGTTTCAAGCAGTTCACAGCTGCAAAAGCTGCTCCAGCTCCCGTTAAAAAACGCCCTAATCCAGCGATAAACACAGAATTTGCTCCAGCGAAAATAAGATTTCCGGCTGCACAAAGGGCAATGGCTAGGGTTGTGGTTCTTCTGGGCCCGAATCTATCCAAGAGCAGGCCAGCCGGGATTTGTAAAAGAAGATAAGCATAGAAATAACAAGCCGCTAAGTTGCCAAGTGCAACACCGCTAATGTTAAAAGCATTCATTAAGGTCGATGTCATAACGCTCGGAGAAACCTCCAGAGCATATTTATAGAACATAAAAATAGCGCTGAGCAGCCATATTGTCCAAGCGCGGAAAGGATAGGCTAATTGACCATGAGTTAATTTGCTTTTCATTGTTTTTCTCTAATAATTTTTCAGTATATGTTCAAGTTGCGTTCTTCACTCCAGCTTCCGACCATATGTGTTTGGAGTGAAATGACAAACACAAGGCCTACGGGCTCTTTGAGGTCTAATAAAACAAACAAATGTAAGAAAAATTATATATTATTTGTGCTTACAAGCGCAAATATTAATGGGAATGAAAGATGACTTAGCTTTGGGAGCTAAGATGTTTTCAGAGGAAAAGTAAAATCCTTTCGTTTTCATAGTAAACTATGTTATAGAGAATAAGGTTATAATTTTAATAGTTTTCACCAGAAATAACCAATTCCCGCGCCTACTGTCAGTCCGCCGACTTGCAAGGTGTTCCCTAAGACATTCGTTCTGTGGCTTTCAAAATGCATTCTTTTGTAAGAATATTCTCCAAAGATGTCGATTATAATATGATGCGAGAGATAATACATAAAACCAGTGTTGATAAATCCTCCACATCCGACTTTGTTCACAGTGGCAGGAACGCCGCTAGAATGATTCTTTTGATGAAAAAAAAAGAGTCGGGGTCCAGCTGTGAGATAATATTTAAGATCAATAGTAATGGGCTGGATATATTGTAACCCTAAACTTAAGGGGACAAGACGCAAATTTGTTTTTTCATGCCCACCAAGTGAGCGGCCTTTTGCTCCAATGTATTCAACAGCTCCGTAGATATAAAGGGGTTTCCAAACCCGGAAAGAAGAGGTGAGCTGCAGATCTAAAAGTCCCTCGTCATAGATATGCCGTAATGTCTTATCATTGAATCGGAAGTAACCCATTTTAAATTCATTGAGAACGAGGGAGCCATATTCATCCATGAGCTCGCAGGGATCGCAAACAACAGGCGCATCTTGCGGCATCGGTATGACATTGGGTAGGCAGGGTGGTTTTTGCTCTGCCGGATCAACTATTTCTTGTGATGGATTAGGCATTTCTAGGGCTGGATCAGCAGATAAGATGGTTATAAAAAGTGCTAAGCTCAGGAGTTTTTTCATGATCTACCCTAATACAAATCTTAACTCTTCCAATCAATTCTCAATAGAAATTTTTTATCGGAATAACTTTTATTGGACTGTGACCTGCAACGGCAAGCTCTCCACTCCATTGAGATCTATTGCTGTCACTTGGTAAGTAATAGGCTGACCCTTGGCTTGATCATGGTCGGTATAGCTATGATCATCGCCATCAACAGAGGCAATCAATGAGAGGTTTCGGAAGATATTGTAGCCTTTGACCGGTGTGGTGCTGGGCTGCCATTCAAGCACATTGGCATACTCTTTGAACGAACCAAAATTATTTTGCTTTTGCTTCCCTGTGAGAGAAGAGAAAGCAGGAGTGTTAATAAACCCTTCCACCGCATAAGTATTGCTGGGATTGCCATTCGGGCCAGGATAAATCACCATGATATGTCCGCAAGGCTTGATACTGACCTGAGGAGGCCCGCCAAAATTGGCTGAGGGAAAAGACTGGGAAATCATCCAACTCATGCCTACAGGCTTGAAAGCGGTTTGAATGATATTATTATTTCCTGCCCAAGCCGTTACTGCTGTTCCACAGCTGTCGACAGCAACTTGAGGAGAGTCACCCAATCCAATCGTTACAACATCCGACCAAGGCTCTCCAAAAGGTTTATATGCAGTTTGGATAGTGCCCATATTAATATTAGGCCAAATGGCCACGGCGTTTCCTTGTGGATCTATAGCAACTGACGGTTGGCCATTGGCGTTTGTTCCGGAATTTGGAAAGCTATAAACCGTAGACCAGCTTTGATTAAATAGTTTAGTGGCACTGTGAACTCCCGTGTCAGTACTCCAGACACCCACAGCATTTCCTGATTCATCAACAGCAATAGATTTAAAACCAGTAGATCCAGCCCCCATATATGTTTCTATAATTACAGGAGTTTCCCAACTTCCTCCAAACGGCAGAGAAGCACTTTTCACCTCTTGATTAACACTCCACATAGCAATGGCATTGCCGTTAGGGTCGACAGCAAGGACTGGAGAGCGATTCTGTGTGTCTAGTTGGACCGGTGTTGTCCACACGTTGGAATTAAAAGTTGAGGCAAAGAGAGCACCTCCTTGATCCCAAACAGCTGTTCCATTTTCAGGCGGATTTAAAACAACTTGGTAGTCAAAGGTTTGAAAATTTGTTAGGGTGGCAGGAGTCCAGGCCATCCCAAAGGGCTTATAGGAATAGCGAAGAGAAACGGGATTATCGTACTCCCATATTGCAATTGCATTCCCTTGTGAATCGACAGAGAGCGCAGCTTGTCCAGACATTCCTGCAGTAGTATCATTGATGTTTTGTCCGAAGGCAGGAATCCAAGGCTGGCCGAAAAGTTTTGTGCTGCCCTCATTAATAAGAAGACCCATACTAAAGCTGGTCCATACAGCAACGGCATTGCCTTGTGCATCGAGGCCGGCTTGAGGATTATCAATTTCTGTCGCTGGATTTGATAGATTAATAGGAGCATGCCATGTGATATCGAACCCATAAGCAATATGCGAGATGCATAAGCACAATACTAGAAATATCTTCATCGCGATAACCTCTCTTTAAATTTTCTGCTATGATAGAATTTCTTTAAGTTTTTATATAACAAATATATTTAAGGCGGAGGGTCTATCTTCCAGATCTTATCATCAATGATTTCTGTACGATAGATCCATGGATCGCTATTTTCGCGGAGCAGTCTATCGCAGCCCATGATATAGCCCTTTAGAAAGCCATGCTTATGGATGGCTTGGAGCATATAATTAGAGCTGGAAGGTTTGTAATGGCTTCTCGGACCATCGACAGTTGAAATGACATGCTGGTGGAACCAGATTACTTTTTCCATTCCCTGGACCATGAGAGAAAGATGCAATTCTTGATTTTGTGGATGAGGATCACATTTTAGGTCGGCATCTTTTCCCCACGGTTCAAAGTAGCCGGGAATAGAAAAGAGAAAAGTGGGGAGAAGGAAAGGCAGAATTTTAGAAACCATATTTCAACATCAAGATGGGAAAGTAACGGTTTTCATTCATCATTGGAGTTGCCAGTCTTTCATAGACTCGCTCGTTATAGAATTTCGCCTCTTGGCCTGCACCATAGATTCCTCCGAAATACCATCCTGCTTCGACGCTTGTGAAGATAACCCCAGCAGCGGTATTGCCATGCTGAAAGAAATAACAAGAAGCCCAGATGAAAAGCCCATTGAGCAGGAAAGCAGTAATGGCCGATTGGGTTTGTCCGACGTAGAGATAGCCAGCTCCCGGGATAAAGACATTCAAAAGCTGAGCAGTCTGTGTGGATTTTTTTTCCAGCTCATATTGATTAAGAAGTGCTTGGATATCCGGATGAGAAGGAGCGACGACTTGCAGAGCGGAGATATCGCCCTTCATAAGAATTTTAGAAAGTGCCAATTTTTGAGCAGTAGCAGGATAAGTCATCTCCATATAGTTCATGATTCTATCGGCTTTATCAGACTCTTGGACATTGAGATAAGAATCATAAAGCATGACAAGAAGGTCTTGATGAGGAGGAAAGGAAGGAGGCACAGCGCGGAGAGGTCCACGGTCAAAAGTATAAATCGTTTCAGGATATTTCCGGCCGTAGTAGTAGCAGAGCATCGTATCATATTCGAGCTGGAGCTTCCGGTCATTGAGGCTGGGAGGAAGAAGAAACGACGATCTTTTAAAGGCGGTGATGGCTTGGTAGAGATCGAGCTCATGGGCAAAGCCCAGTGCAATGCGATCCTCGCGTCCCCAATCAGTTGCGGCTTCTTGTTCGGAAAGAGGGGGAAAAGCAGGAGGAAGGCTTTTGAGATACCGGTCTTGAATGGCATAGTTGAGTTGAGGCTCTAGTTCATTGCCGACACGGAAGCAGCTCGTGAGGATGAGAAGGGAGGAGAAAAGTAATTTCTTCAAGACGCACTCCAAAAAATAGTATGGGTCTTGATTTTATCTATTTTAGAGCTTCTCGGCTATTCTAAAGATTTACTCGTCTTCGGATCGTTTGACGGTGTCAATACCGGCGTCAAATTCTTCTTTGAGAACAGGCATGACAGCCTGATCTTTATAGAGACATTCTTGCTCGTCGGTGATCTTCTTGTAATCGTCATAAGTATTGACGATATAAGGACGGAGGAAAATGATGACGTTCACTTTGTTATCGGCACGGTCGTTTTCGGAGAAAATCGCTCCAATGACAGGAAGGCCCCCGAGGCATGGGATAGCTGATTTATAGCGAGTCTTTGTATCTTGGATCATGCCGCTCAAGACGACAAAGTGTTGATCAGGGACATGTACACGGGTGGTCATCGAGGTGTGGCTCGATGTGATCCCTTGGATGTTGTTAGTTCCCCCGGTAGTGACGCTAGTGTTTCCAATATTGGGGTTAGCGATAACTTGGCTAATGTCATTGCTAATGTCCAACGTAACAATATTACTATTGCCAATCGTGGGTGTAATGGTCAGGTTAAAGCCTACATCTCGATATTCAATATTGGAAGAAGAAGAGATCAGGCTCGTCGTACTTGTGACCTGAGATCCAATAAAAGGAACGTTAGTGCCGACAAAAAGAGTTGAGGTGCGGTTATCTTGTGTGATGATTTTAGGATTCAATACAACGGTGCTATCGGTATCTGTCTGGAGAGCATTGACTAAGCTTCCCAACGAGATAAATGAACGGCCTTTATGCATGATGATATCGCCGATAACGCCGAGGTCAAAACCATTCATGAAGGGGATATTGCCGCTGCTAGGTGTCGTCGTTGCATTGACAGCATTGATACCAGGTACAACGCTGTTTCCATTGGTGAATCCTCCTGCTGATTGTGGATTAGAAGGATTGGAGGAAGAAGCGGTGTTAGTGCTAGGTGCAGGGAAATTACCGGTTCCAGCAGCAAACCTGTTCAGGTATTGCATCTTGCCGCCCCATTGCAGGCCGAAGTTTTGAGTGTTAGTAAGAGTGGTTTCGATGACGAGAACTTCAATGAAGACTTGCCGGAGTGGAATATCAAGATTAACAACGAGGTCACGCAGTTTTGTGAGAGTTTCAGCTTCTCCGGAGGCTAAAAGAGAGTTTGTAACGCGGATCCATTGGAGAGAGTTAATGGCATTGAGGAGGTTTTGATTGCTCGTTGCAGTTCCTGTCCCTAAGTCAGTAGCAATTTGTTTGAGTGCAGTGAGAATCTCATCGCCTTGGTGGTACTCGAGCTTATAGATAAGGAATGAAGTGTTTTGAATCGATTCTATAGAAGCGGCGATTTTTGCCGGCTCGGAAGTTGGAACATCAAAACGGCGGAGGAGCTCTTCGACCTTTGCGATTGACTCTTGATCTCCGGAAATAATCAATGAACAGGTACGGGGAATATATTTGAGGTTAGAAATGGTGTCGAAGAGATTTCTATTGGCTATACCAGAAGCTGCGAGGTTTTGTTCAAAATCTTCCAGGATTTTGATCAAGTCATCGCCGGGGATGTATTTAGGAGTATAGACGATGAAAGTAGAAGGCGTAGGTGTTCCTTCTGCTTGAATTGCTAAAGAAGGGCTATCAAATTTTTTCAGGATTGTTTCGAGTTTTTGCAGAGTTTCGGCAGTACCGGTGAACAGAATGGAGTTGGTATCTTTGATGTATTTGAGGTTATTGATCGAAGTGACAACTGATTGATCAATAGCGCCTGAGCGCTGAAGATCATTAGTGAGTCCTTTGAGAGCAGAGATGAGCTGAGCGGAAGGGACATATTGGATTTTATAAATCAAAAATGTTGATTCTCCGAGCTGCTGAATCTGGGCATCTTGCGGAGAAATAACATCAATACGGGCAAGAATTTCTTTGACTTTGTCTAAAGCATCAGGAGTGCCGGTAAAGAGAAGAGAGTTGGTGGAATCGACGTATCGCATGGTGTTGAGCGTGAGAAGGAGATCAGGATCGATAAGACCAGAGCCTGCAAGGTCTTTGGCCATGTCTTGGATATAGCTTTGGAGGACCTGGGGTTTTTGATGGACCGGTTTATAAATGTAAAAGGCTGATTTATTCGCTTCAGGAGAAAGTGAAATGGCCGCCGCAACATCAAATTGCGCGATCAGGGTACGGGCTTGATCAATAGCGGTGCTGCTTCCGGTGAGGAGCAAAGAGTTATTTTCTTTGATCCACTTTATATTATGTAAAGTCGAAATCAGAGCTTGGTTAGGAATATTGGAGTCATTGAGATTTGCGGAAACTTTTTTCAAACTATCGATGACAGTATTGCCAGGCGCACTTTGAAGTTTATAGAGATAAAAAGTTTGACCGCCGATTCCGCCACCGACGCCTTCAGTGCCTCCATCTAAAGAGACTAAAAGCGATTGAATGCGGGCCAGGGTATCAGGGCTGCCTGTGAAGATCAAAGAGTTGTTTGAAGCTGTCCATTTCGCACTTTTGACAGATTGTAGGAAGAGAGGATCGGCAAGGCCTGCATTTTTAAGATTTTGTGCGATTTCTTGAATTGATTTTTCGAGCTGCTCGCCGGTGCGGTTTCTGGGATTGTAGATTAAAAATTGCGAAGCGGCTCCTTGGTTGTTAGAAGCGACATCAAAGGAAGGGAGGATCTCAGCGAGTTTGCTCAAAGCGGTGGTATCCCCTGTGAATATGAGAGAGTTTGCATCAGGAATGTATTTCACACTGGTGAGAACATCGATCAGGGCATAATCAGGCTGGGGAGCTTTTTGTAAGTTCTCGGCCATTGCATCAATGCTATTTTCCAGCTGCTCATAAGGGGCTTGCTGGATTTTATAGACATAGAAATTGCTTTTTTGCCCAGCGATGACTTCGACAGCTGAAGTATCAAGGGTGGGAATCAATTCTTTGATCTTATTTAAAGTCTGCTCATCTGCAATGAAGAGAATGGAGTTCGATTCTTTGATCCATTTAGCTTGGGTTAAGGTGTCGACTAATTTTTCAGACGCACCCCGTTTGTTGAGTTGTTTGCTAAGATTATTAAGAGCATTGATGAAATCATCGCCCCGTTTATGCTGCAATTTATAGAGATAAACGATTTGGCCTCTCATGGACATTTGTTCGGCTGTTAGATTGGAGGTTTCAAGATCTTCCAAAATAGCCATTGCTCTTTCAATCAAGAAGGGCGTCGATACGATGAAAATAGTCTGAGTTTCCGTCTGAGGAACGAAAGTCAGAGTGTTCCCTTCAGAAAAAGGAGAAACAATCTGAGTTGCGAGTTTAATAAGTGCTTCTAAGTTGCTGCTTCTTGCGACATAACTGTCGATTTCTAAATGAGAGTGAGGAGTATCAATGCTAGCAAGCAAGGAAGAGATCTTATCGACATTCGTTGTGATATCGGTAATAATTAACTGTTTGGTCTCACCAGAGACTTCTAAAAGGGCAGAATCAGAAAGCATCGGCTTGATCACCGAAGCGACCGTATTGAGGTTGGCGTTCTTAATTCTGAACACCCGGGTAACAAGAGGCATATTGCCTTGAATTTCCGGTAAATCAGATGCGATAACCGTTGCCAATTGGCTGACGTTGCGGACTTTCGTGATCAAAAGGTTGTTGTCTTGCTCCAAAACAATGAGTCCATTAATGCGCAGGACTTGGATCAAGATCGACATGATATTGCGGGGAGTCACCGGTTCTTCAGAGACGACTGTTACGTTGAACTGGAGCTCATCATCATTGAAGACGAAGTTGAGGTTGGTGATCTTGCTTGCAAATTTGATGTACTCGATGATAGAGATATTGCTGAAATTAATTGTGTAAGTGTCTTTATTCTTATTAAGCTCTTTTAGACTAGGAGTGTTGTGAAGGACTTTCTCATCGGAGAATTGTCCCGGAGTTTTTTTAACTTTCCCAGATGAGAAAAGGAATCCGACTTCATCTTCTGAGGGAGAATCTTCGCATAGCAGAGGAGCGTGCAGTAGCACGAATCCTAGAGCTGCTTCGATCAAAGTCGACTTGGCAATCCGTGGAAAAAAATGGTGCATAGTGAATTAATTCTTGAATGGCAATCCTAAAATACTTTCCGTTTATTGTAAATCAGGAATCTTGCTTAACCAATTCGGTGCAATGAGAATAGAACTTGAGGTTTTTTATCTTGGGCGAAAACAGGCTGGGTAGCGACCTTTTTTAAAAGAGCGTCGGCTTGCCCTTGAGGCGAGAGAAAGAAATGCTCTTTTAAAGCTTCTTGTAAGATGAGATCAACACTGGAATCTAACGAATGGAAAATGAGAATATCGCCGACGTTCCAATTGTCGATAGTTAGTTCAAAGTCTCCGCGGAGCGGCGATCCGATTGGCGGGTTATGATTGCCAAGTGTGCGAGGGGTCAAATGACCAGGTGAAACATGGAGAATGTTTCCAAGGCCGCAAGACAGGAAAGAGAGTTCATCGCGCTGCGGAGAAAGAATAAGAAAAGCAGCGGCAAATTTTTGTCCAAGCGGATCTTCTTGGACAATTCTGTTAAGAGCGGAGATGAAAAGAGGAAAAGAAAAATTCTCTTGTGAGGCCAAGAGTGCGCGGATCATGCCGCGGAGATTAGCGGAGAAAATTGGCGTCTCTAGTCCAGTTTGCAGCGGCTGGGCAATTAATAAAACAGAGGTAGTATCACGGAATTTAAAGAAATCGTAATAGGTGCTTCCTTGCACAGTCGCTTTGTATTTGGCGATGCCGATTTCTAGAGAGGGCCATGAAGGAGGCATGGAAGGAGAAAGAGCTCCCCCGGCTTTTTGGATGGTCTCTAGGATCTCTTTAAGTTGATCGGTCCCCGGCCTGTCTTTTTCGAGGCCACCAGACTTGAGGTATTCAGAGAGATCGGAAATAAACTTAATCGCATCGGAATATCTTTCTTTAATGGAAATAGCGAGGGCTTTTTCAAGGATTTGACGCAGTCCCTTGGGCACTTGTGAAAGATGGATGACACCGAAGCTGAGCTTGCCACTCAAAAGTTCATAGGCAATAATTCCCAAAGCATAAATATCAGAAGCAAAAGAGATTTTGGAAGGATCTTCTTTTTGTTCAGGACTCATGTAGGTAGGAGTTCCGACAATTCGAAGAGTTTTGCCTTTTTCTTTTTTTATTTCTTCATGCAGCCGAGCGATGCCAAAGTCGATGACTTTCACAACGCCGTCTTCGGTAATCAGGATATTTTCAGGCTTCAAATCACCATGGATGACACCATGAGAGTGAAGGTGGCACAGGGCGTAGGCGACTTGTAAAATAATATCGATACATCTTTTCATTGAGAGGGATTGCTGCTCGATAAATTGCCTGAGCGATACTCCTCGTATAAATTCCATGGCAATATAGAGTCCACCATCCCACTGTCCTTCCCCATAGAGTTTGACGATATTGGGATGGTTGGTCATTCCAATGATCTTAGTCTCTTTGAGAAATTGAGCGACCATTTCAGGATGGGTAACAAAAGTCGGAGAAAGGACTTTGATCACAAGCATCTGACGAGTTTCAAGTTGTGTGCCCATATAAAGCAGGCTCATGCCTCCCTTATTGAGAAGCGATTCAATCTTATAGGGGCCTATATGGCGCGGGATTAGTGATGGAGGTTCGTCGTCAGGATTGATGTCGGTCAATGTCGGCTGTTTATAGAATGTATCGTCGTTCATCTAACAATATTTAAGATACGGAGGCCCAGGGTCTCTCCCAGTTTGAGCAATTCTGCGTCTGCGACTTTTTTCCCGCTGATCGTAATATCCACCCCTTGCTCAGGGCGCATTGTGAGATCGATCATCATGCCGGGCTTTAAATAGAGAAGTTTGTTTAAAGGCATTGATACATGTCCGATTTCAGCTGTCAGCGTAAAATCAAAATTAGGAAGAGTTTCAGAGGAGGGAGCTTCTTCAGAGTTAGACTCTTCATCGGATTTTTCTTCTTTCTCTTTATAAAAAGCAAAGTCGAGGATTTTCATGCCTTCGGGTTTCATCCGGGCGATCAAAAGAGGAGTGTCTCCAAGCATGAGGGTTATCGATCCTTTTTGTTCCAAAGGATCATAAGAGCAACGATCTAGTATGACAAAATCACCCACTTGGATTTTATCCCATTCTTCATGCGAGATAGAGGTATGGCCGACTTCACAGCGAAGACTCACATCGATATTCTGAGTTGTTTCGGAAGAGAGTAGGGTCCCTTTTTGCATCGGTTGAAAAGATTTAAAAGCAGTCAGAAAAGATTGTGGACAGATCAGACGGCCATGGAGCGTTTTCTCAGGAAATGCGCAATTGATATCGATACAGAAAGCATTTTCCATAGGCAGCGTGTGGTTGGGAGAAAAATGGAACGAGACTTCTTTAAAAACCTTTAAACGATCGAGGGCTTCGAGGGCCTTGAGAAGAAGGAAGTGGTAGAATCCTTCACGCAGCTTTGCATTGGCAAATCCTTCTTTATGTTCGCCTCCAGTCAGAGTATGAGTAGTCAGATAAACGACATCTTGCTCGGACATGGCAAAAAAAACAGATCCTTCAATAGGTGCCACCTCAACAGAGATTAAAAAAACTTTATCTCCAAGTCCTTGCAGTACTTGATCATGTTTTTTCCAGACTGTACGTGTGCTAGAGAGGTTTAGATCGGCTAATTTGAGTCCAGAGCCTATAGCATGGCTTGCATCGGACCATGGAAAAGGAAAATTCTCTTCTAAAGAAGGAAGCTGCTGGGCCTTTGCTAGAGCTTTTTCAACAAGGTTCAACCAATCGTAGGAAACTTCTTTCATAGGGGATATAGCCATTGGGGTTTGTTCCAACTACAACCTGAGCATAAACAGAGGAGAACTAAACCGCAAATCCAAAATCTACTGAGAGTCTTCTTTGTCTTTGTTTGAAGTTTTTTCTTTGCGATGGAAAAGAGGCTTCTCTGATTTTTGGAACAGGCGGCTCTCAATGCGGTTGATGGAATATTTACGATCTTCGCTGCTAAAGGCAGCTCGCAGGCTAGCAATATTTTGTTCAAAAAAAAGGCTATTTTGGGGAGAACCTAGAAATTCGATATTGAAAGCCAGAGGAGCAGTGCTGTATTCCTTGATAATGATCTGGGCTCCGGAAAACATTGAGGAGGCAAACTCAGGCGTATTGAGGTGAATTGTAGTTTCATTGATGCCATTAGCCTGCATGATAAAGATCTGGCTGATCATTTTTTCGAAGAGCTCCAGCATTTGACCATTTAAGAGAGTATAGGCAGGAGCCGTTAGTGGAGCTGGAGCAATAAAAAGAGGTCCTAGTGTTGTTGAGGCAGACGTAGCAGCAAGAGAGCTGGGTGCAGCGTTATCTTTTTTTACCTGTCTTCGAATTGTAAGGGTTTCTTCTTGTTCTTCTTTTTCGACGGCCTCAATTTTTTCTTCGACGACTTCTTTTTGATCAATTTGTCCTGCATAGGAAGGAGGTGCTGATGCGTTTTTTTTCAAGGTAGCAGACTCAACTTGATCAAGATTGATGTCTTCAATTTTTTTCTGGTTGATCTGTGCAGCAGCGGCTTCATCGGTAACAGCTGATTCTTCAGCTCTTTTTTGCGCCATAGATTGCCGCTTTTCACTTTCTCCAACTTTTTGGATCTTCTGAAATTGCTCGGCTTTTTTGGTATCTGAGACTTTATCAGGGGTTGCTGATCCTGTGCGGAGGTCTGCTTTGTTATCTTCCTCTGTCTCTTGTTGTCGCTTTTTCTTTTTTTTCTCCCGTTCGCCTGATTTGTCGATTTTCATGAGGTCTTTGAATTTATCCGTGCCGGGCTTTACTTCGCGGGATTCGCGATTCGGTTCATTAGGTACTGGGCCTGGAATTTTTGTCACATCAGCCATAAGGGTTATTATTTATTTCCACGGTTTTTACGTTTTTTTTCTGCTTTTTTTATCGTATGCATGGCGCTGCCCATTTCATCATTAAAAACACCTTCTTTCTGCTCTTCAATCCGGTGGGCTTCATGCTGCCATTCTTTATGATGTATTTTTAACTTTTCCACATCTTTCTGTTTCTTGAAAAGCTCTTGCCGGGCTAAATCTACTTGCTGCTGCGCAGCAGCGACAACTTTGATTTGGGCTTGGACTTTTTGCTCTTCGACTTTCAGATCTTCAGCAACAAGTTTTAAATAATACTTCATCTGTTGGATTTTGTCAGTCGCTGTACCTGCATCGAGCTTTTCTCGAAACTGGGCCAGCTTGGCTTGATAATGCTCTTTGACTTCATTCCGTTTTTTTTCAAGAGTGATAAGTTTTTGTTCTTCTTGGGCTAGGATAGCCTTTTTTTCAGCCAAAACTCTTTCGGCTTCTTCAAGCCGCTTTTGTTTGATGGCCACTAGTTGATCGAGAGGATATTTTTTGGACTCTTCCATATAAATATTACTTAAAGAGAGCTTGGAGCTGCTGCATAGTCTCTTCAAAAGTGCAGGTTTCTTCAACCTGTTGCTTGAGGAATCGATTGACTTTGTCGATGTATTTGATGGCAAAGTCAGCATTTTTATCAGAACCAGGCTTATATTCACCGATGCGGATCAAAAGCTCGTTTTTCTTGTAGTTAGAGAGGACTTCGCGGATTTTCCCGATGAGCTGGACATGCGCAGGACTGGCGATTTGGGTTAGCAAGCGGCTGATGGAGCGGAGAACATCGATGGCGGGGAAGTGGTATTGGCTGGCCAGGTCGCTGGAAAGAATAATGTGGCCATCTAAAATGGAGCGGACTTCGTCTGAGACAGGCTCGTTTAGATCGTCGCCTGCGACGAGGATGGTATAAAAGGCTGTGATGGAGCCTTTATCGGAATTGCCGGACCTTTCTAAAAGCCGAGGCAGGGTTGCAAAGACCGAAGGTGTATAACCGGCGCGGGCAGGAGGCTCGCCGGCGGCTAGTCCGATTTCACGTAGCGCGCGTGCAAAACGGGTAACGGAGTCCATCATCAAAATAACAGTTTTGCCTTGATCGCGGAAATATTCAGCAATGGCAGTTCCGACATAGGCGGCATTGAGGCGGAGCTGGGCGGCTTGGTCGGATGTTGAGACAATAATTACAGACCTTTCAAGCCCCTCTGTTCCAAGATCATTCTCGATGAATTCGCGGACTTCGCGGCCCCTTTCACCGATCAGAGAAATGACATTCACATCGGCTTGGGCATACCGGGCAATCATTCCTAAGAGAGTTGATTTTCCGACGCCTGCAGCAGAGAAGATACCCATCCTCTGGCCTTTGCCGACTGTGAGGACGCCATCGATACAGCGGACTCCGACGGAAAGAGGCTCTTTAATGACGGATCTTTTTAAAGGATCAGGAGGAGAATTGATAACAGGATAGCTTTCTTCCAGATTGAGAGGCCCTTTGGTGTCTTCATCCAGAGGATTGCCGAGGCCATCGAGAATGCGGCCCAGGAGCTGCGGGCCGACTTTGATTTGCATCGACATTCTCATCGGAATGACTTCGGAAGAGGGGCCGATCCCTTTCATTTCTCCTAAAGGAGAGAGGAAGACTTCATCTTTGGTAAATCCAACGACTTCTGCCATGAGAGGATCGCCTTCTCGTTTGATAAGACAGACTTCTCCCATTTTCACTTGAGGAATGATAGCACGGATGAGCATCCCGACAATTTCGGTGATCCGGCCGTGGACAGTGGTGAGTTCGAGGTTTTCGAGTTGTGAGATCAGCTTATCGAAATGTGAGCTGCTTTCCATAGGATCCCGGGGGTAAAATTAAAGCTGAATATTAAATAAAGTTTTTAAGCCTGATACAGCATTAGCTAGCATCATGGAAGCATATTCGATTTCTTGCTGAGCGTGCGCAAGCTTGATCTGGACAGCCAAGAAATCAGCGGGTTTGAGGGCATCGCCTTTGCCTTTGAGCGTTAGGAGCTGCTTTTGAGCTGCAGAAACGTTGGCTTGGCCTTGCGCCACATAGCCAAGAAATTTACCAAGAATACCGCCACCTGCAGGAGCAGAAGACTCAACAGCCTCCGCACCAATTTTGACATTGGCAGCTTTCAAATAGGAATTAGCACTGGTCAACTTACTGCGAAGCGAAGCGCGGTCGGATTGCTTAAGCTTGAGGTTTTTTGTTTGCAGCTGGGTGTTGACATCTCCGAGCAGGCCCTGGACAGACTTTGTCTGGTTAAGCAAGGTATCAAAGTTCGGTCCTTGTGTTAGCGGCGTTTGGTTCTGAACCAAATCAAAGGGCGAAACTCCATTTGCCTGAGCGGCAGGGTTAGGTTGCTGGGCCGCTTTATCCATTGCAGATTCAAAAGATCCAGGCTGCGGGGTAGGGCCACCCGTCTGCTTGTCCTCTCCAATCTTTCTGACAGGATCTAGGCGGTCTGGACGGTCGACCATTATTTTCCTTTCTTTTTCTGAGTCTTCTTCTGGGTCTTAGGCTGACCTTGAACGGGAGTCGGCTGTTTTTTAACAAACTTTTCCACGAATTCAATTGCAGTAGAAGCCATATTTTTAATGCTAGGATCTTTGGTGTTTCTCATTGCTTCTTGTAAGATTTTTTCACCTTTATCTGCCTCTTTAACAGTGAGCGATGTGCTTAAGCCTAGCATTGCACGTGCCATCTCGTTGTGCGGATCGGCCTTTAAGACCTCTTCAAACTTTTTGCAAGCTTGAGCCAGCTCAAGTTTGAGAAGATGGATATAGCCAAAACCTACTTTTGGCATCACATTTTCAGGCTGAAGAGTCTGTGCTGCTTTAAAAAGTTTTGAAGCTGCGTCTTCGTCGGTCTGACTGGCGGCGATAAAGCCTGACTCCAGCAAGAGCACGAAATCGTCTTTGTATTTTTGAAGTTGTGCCATTTTTTACCTCTAATTTTATGATGATTTTTGGTTACGCACAGCATTGTTGATCATCGATTGGACCTGCGAAATAAGGTTCGAAATCGAATCACCGATCTGTGTCACCTGACTCATTTGGAACTGCACGAGCAAGAAACGGCCGGGTGTGGCAAGCGAAGCTCGACTCGCAAGTTCTTTAACTTGCTGCATTAGCTGACTTTGTATGTTCTTATATTGGTTGATCAGATCACCAAATGAAAGCGTACACCAATTATTTAAGACCATTTTCTCTCCTATTTACTGTTTGATAATCTGTTAAGAACCTTTTGCAAGGCTGTATAACCATGTAGAAGGATTCCCAGGTTATCTAAATCCGGACCTTTTTTGCCTTCGCGCAGCTGGCTTTTGATCTCGTGGATTTTTGCTTCAGTATTTTTCAAAAGCTCTCGAACTTTATTTGGGTTTTTTTTAAAATCTTTTTCTAAGTCGAACTCAAAGACCTTTAAAGGTTTCTTTTCTAAGCCGTACATACTCCTAACTCCCTCGTTTTAAGAACCTCTGAGAATTGCCAATTTTTGGCAAAGCACCTTCTCAGGGGCCCCCATTATTGCAGATTGTAGTTAATCTTAAATTTTAATCCATCTTTTTCAAGCAGCACTGCGTTTGGCGAGATAGCAGTGATGACCATTCCATCTAAATTATCGCCCAAACTCAAGATCTTTCCATTGATAACGATGAATTGGTTTGCTCCGTCTTTTTTGGAGTATCCCATTACCTTATATTTACTGGTCAAATCGACAAGTGAGCTGTCTTCTGATGTATAGATCACATAATTTTTCAGCATACGGACGCCGGCCAGCCCTTTAATATCTTTGACGAGAGAATCAAATCGATGACTATCTTTGCCATCCACACGGCCTGAGAGGATGATTTCTCCATCGGTCAGCTGATAAGTCACATTATTAAAGCTTCTTTCTAGAAGCATGCTCTGTACTTGGGTCATCAAGTTGCTCTCAACGACGACTTGGTTGTCCAAACGATCGAGGTAGGGGAAGTTCATATTTAGGTAATCGGAAAGAGCTTGCCCTTGTTCGAGTGTTTGTAAATAACCGCGGACAACAAATTTTCCCGGCGAAGGTGACGTTAGCGTAATTCCTTGCCAAGCGGGATTTGTGATAAGCAAAGCATTGAAGTTTTCCCAGACATATTCATCAATCACGACGGTATCTTCAATGTTAGTAATAAAGGGCAGCCCATGAAGTTGATACATCAGCTCTTGTTTTTCAACAGGAGTCAAGACGTGGCCTGTTAGGAAGAGTTTTTCCGAGCCCTTATTATAAGAGAACTGAATGTCAGGATATTTATGGACGATCTCGGCAATTTGCTGAGATTCATCCTTGGCATTGATAACAACAGGCTCGCTATTGAAAAGCGAGACCATGCTAACGAACAAGACTAAAAGGAAGGTCCCTATGACACCGGCAATTACCAGATGTTTTTTAGGAATAACCATCTCGCGCCAATTTTTGACAATAGCAACAGTTTCTTTAGCAGGAGTTTCTTCTTTGAGTGGAGGAGCCTCAGAAATTAGCGTTTCACGTGACTGCTCCCGATCAATAACCAGAAAAGAAGTAGTTCCCAAAGAGACTTGGTCTTGTGAATTCAGCAGGTGTCTATCTGTAATCATTTTTCCGC
>WUUC01131979.1_pt1 | contig 22251 bp, 18 predicted proteins | sample 6278441 | NCBI WGS metagenome assembly WUUC01 (sample SAMN13675441, study PRJNA597444) | soil metagenome | isolation source: soil | place: USA: Washington | collected 2017-10
CAGCGATGGGTACTTGACGGGAAACATTAGGAATCGCATCACTGGAAGCCGTCATGTATTTCCAAGTGATGCCTTTGAGAAGTTAGTTATAAAGTTTGGATCTAAGACCGGCCTAACCCGATTTGCGCCCTCTCAACCCGCAGAGTTCGGTATTTTCGTCAAGATGACGCGGAGAAAACTAGGGGAAGCAATTAATCGTGAATCCCTTCTTTAAGAAAATCGCAAAAGAAGTCGCGCGGCAGACGCTCGGTCGGGTGCCGCCGTCTTCGTCGCGTCTTAGCGGACGCTTGGCAAGTGAGGGAGGTAGGCCCGTACGGGATGTTCGTCTGCGGCCTTGGGCGCGATTCCACGACAGCAACGGACGGCAATGGGTAAGCGGTATGGGCGCGGAATTCCGGCGTGTTTTTACTAACGGCGTCGAGGGCGTACCTCAGCCGCTCGCGAAAAAGTTTGCGCAGCAGTGGGCGGAGTTTTGCGGCTGTCGTTATGGCCTCCTGCTGCCGCACGGCACCGACGCCCTGCGAATCGGGTTGGCTGCGGCGCTTGATCACGACGGTCTCGACTACGGTGGCGAGATCATCATGCCCAATTTTTCGTTTATCGCGAGCGCGACCGCCGCGCTGGACCGGCGTTTTGGCGCAGCCTTGGTGGACATCGATCCAGAGACTCTATTGATCGATCCCAAGCGAGTCGAGGAAGCGATCGTGCACGGCAAAACGCGGGCAATCATGCCAGTGCACCTTTTTGGACAGCCCGCCGATATGACTTCACTGCGGGCCATCGCTCAGACCCATGGTCTGAAAATCATTGAGGATGCTGCTCAAGCACATGGCGCTGTTTGGGAAAGCGGCCCGGTGGGTTCACTCGGCGATGCGGCGGGGTTCAGCTTTCAGTCGTTCAAGAATCTCACCTGTGGAGAGGGCGGAGCCTTAACCACCAACAATGAAGAGATATTCGAGCGGGCTTATTCGATTCACAATGCCGGCCGCGCACGCACCGGCGGCGGTCGGTGGGAGCATCTCACGCTCGGCTGGAATTGCCGGCCAACGGAGTATCAGGCTGCTCTCTTACTGCATCGCCTCAAAAATTTTGAGCGCCAACAGGAAATCAGGTTAACGAACTTTCGGAAGCTGCGCCAGTTAATGATTGAGGTCGCTTGCCTCAAACCGGTTGCGGTTCACGCAGGCGTACGCCGACACGGCATGCACATGTTCGTCATGCGTTACCGCTCAGAGCATTGCGGCGGACTGTCCTTCGCACAGTTTCTGAACGCAGTGCAAGCCGAAGGTTTACCAATCTACCGCGCCTATGAAGCGACAATGGCAGAACAGCCCGCAATAAAAAGCTTGATCAAGAAGCGGTCCGAGTACATTCGTTTGTTGCCCACACCAGTTGCGGACCAGGCCGCGCATGAAGTCGCTTACATCGCGCAGCATGTGTTTCTCGGTAGCCAAACTGACATGGAAGACATAGTCTGGGGCGTGCGAAAAGTTGAAAGCCACTATGCGCATCGATCCGTGGAGATCCCGAACCAAACAAAAGATCAGGCGTTGCAGACAGCTGGACAAACTCCTTTCGCGTAACTCAGTCACAATCCGCCTCAAGTGTCTGACTACAACAAGGTTCGTTGCGACCAGGTAAGTAGTTACGTTCAAATATGAACATCGCCATCGTCGGCTGTGGTTATGTCGCCGAGTTTTATCGGAAGACTCTGGCAAACTATCCGGAATTGAAACTAATCGGCGCTTACGACCGGAATGCCGAGAATCTGAACGCGTTTTCACAGCTGTGGCCAACGCGAAATTACGAGACTCTGCAAGAGTTACTCGACGACGCTTCGGTGGAGATGGTTCTCAATCTAACCAATCCGCGCAGCCACTTTGAAGTCACTCAGCGCTGCCTCGAAGCCGGTAAGCATGTGTATTCGGAGAAGCCTCTAGCCATGGATGTTGTCGGGGCCACTGAACTGGTTACCTTGGCGGAACGAATGAATGTTTCCCTCGCAGTGGCGCCGTGCAGCGTGTTGGGGGAGACTGCTCAGACCATCTGGAAAGCCCTGAACGAGAATGCCATCGGGCGCGTACGCTTAGTCTATGCCAACTTTGACGATGGGATGATTGCACCAACTCTCAGACCTTGGACATGGCGCAATGCTGCTGGTGTCGCTTGGCCAGCAAAAGACGAGTTCGAAGTCGGATGCACCTACGAACACGCAGGATATGTTCTTACATGGCTGGCCGCTTATTTTGGACCCGCTAGACGTGTAACTTCCTTCGCATCTGTCCAGCTGCCTGAAAAGGGGATCAGCGTTGACCACATGGCGCCAGACTTCAGTGTGGGATGTATCGAGTACGATAACGGGATCGTCGCGCGTACAACCTGCAGTCTTGTCGCGCCGCAGGATAAATCGTTGATGATAATAGGGGACGACGGAATAATCTCAACTCAGAATGTACGTGATGACATGTCTCCCGTCTATGTTACGAAGACGGCTCACGAAGGTGTGAATGGTGCCGCGAAAAGACTTGCCAGCTTTTTCCAGCATCGGATTAAGACAACCAAGTTGGGATTCATTTCGCTCCACCGACGAAGACTTCCATTCGCACGAAAACCTCCTGGGCGCTTCGTAAGCAAGGTTAAGCCGGTCGACTTCTGTCGTGGACCCGCGGAACTGCTTGCCTCAATTCGAGAAAAGCGTGTTTGCCGTCTTTCTGGAGAGCTTGGTTTGCACGTGACTGAGCTGGTTCACGCGTTGCAATATCCAGATGCCGTCGCGCAGCCGCGCGAAATTTCTTCGGGTTTTGCGCCCATCGATCCCCTCTTCTAACACTAGAATGATTTCCCTTGTCGCTCGAAAGTCCGTGAGTGTCTTACGGTTGTTGGTCGGTCAGGACCCTTGGAAAAATCTAGCTACCAAGACAGGCGAGAATCTTCGCGAGGTTAGGTTGAAGCTACAAGGAGATAAACCACTTTTCTATCACTATTGTGGACAGTTTCCTTTCGTGGCACTCCACAACGTACCCGAGACCCGGACTATTTATATCCAACCGCACAATTACGAAAAGAACGAGACCCGAATCATGAGCCAGTGGCTCCGCGAGGGGGACTTCGCTATAGATTGCGGTGCCAACGTGGGACTAATTACATCGCTAATGGCGGAGCGCACTGGTACCGCTGGCCTGGTGTGGGCCATCGAAGCGTCAAAGTCGTCAGCCGAAAAGCTTAAGGCCGTTGTAGAAACCTTAAGCTTGAATCAGGTGATAATGATCAGGAAGGCAGTATCGAACTGTAATCGACAGGTAACGTTTGCAGATGATGAAGCTTCGTCTGAGGCTAATGCGATTCAATCGGACTCATCAGTTGAACACAAGAAGAGTATCAAGGTATCGGCAGTCAGCCTCGAAGAACTCTTAGCCTCAAATCCATCGCGGTCACCTTCGTTGATCAAATTGGATATTGAGGGTGCGGAGCCATTGGCATTCCGCGGTTGGGCCTCTTTGGCCGCTACCCCTGATCCACCTCTGCTTGTCTTCGAAGTGTATCCGCGTGGCTTAGCACGGCTTGGATTCAATGCGGCAGATATCTTTGCCGCGCTCCCTCTGCAACGTTATCGTTTCTGGCATCTTAACGTCAGCTACCCGAATTCGTGGCCCGAGTTTCCGCGTGGGATTCCTTTTCGATTGGTGAACCCCTTCTCTCATCCCTGGCCCATGCACTCGAACGTTATCGCCGTGCCGGTGGACGGGATGTTTGCTGATCGAGCATCCGAGCTTCGCGACATTTTACCGTAGGACTCCTACTGCATTCACTCAATCGGCCGATAGCATTCTTCGAGGCACGTTCCACAAAAAGCGCCGGATAGATGTTAGCGAACGGATAACTGAAAAGTGGTCGAGATCGATGGAACAACAGGGTTAGGTATAGTGAAACATACCCTCCTAGAGAACCTCGCCACCATTTCGATGCCGCTCAACACTAGCGCACCGCCAGACTCACGCGCGCTATCCTAGAACTAACTCTTCAGCATTGAGCACAGTGCCCGACCTCGTTTCCATACTAATCCCCTGTTTCAACGCCGAGCGCTGGGTCGGCGAAGCAATTGAGAGTTCGCTGGCACAGACATGGCACGAAAAGGAGGTCATTGTAGTTGACGACGGCTCCACCGACGCCAGCTTAGAGGTTATCAAGAGATTCGGGACCAGAATACAATGGGAAACCGGCAACCACAGGGGAGGCAACGTAACACGCAACCGATTGCTTGAGCTCGCAAGTGGAAAATGGCTGCAGTATCTCGACGCGGACGATTACCTATCGCGCGAAAAGATTACAAGGCAAATGGAATTCGTTCTTCTCCGGCCTGAATACGACGTCATATTCGGTCCTGTGACGATTCAACACCAACTTGACGCGGGTGCCTATAGCGAGTTGCTGGAGATTCCAGAGCCGCGCGATCCTTGGGTATTGTTAGCGCGTTGGTATCTGCCTCAGACTGGAGCAGCATTATGGCTCAAGCAGGCAATTGCCGAAGTAGGTGGCTGGAAGGCAGACCAGCCGTGTTGTCAGGAGCACGAACTTTACCTGCGCTTGTTAATGTCGGGAAAACGGTTTGGCTACTGTGCTGAAGGCGGCGCGGTGTACCGGCACTGGGGCGAACACACTCTTTGCAACGCGAACAAACCTCTAGTGCATCGGCAGCGTCTGGCGATTGAACAAATCGCTGAGCAGTTTTTACGCCAGGAAGACTGCCTCACGCCTGAGCGCCTGTGGGCGATCAATCAAGCGAGATTCGAAGTGGCTCGGATTGCTTGGCTCTATGACCGTGCATTCGCCCGAGATATAATCAAAACGATTAGTCTCTCACAGCCCAAGTTCATTCCAAGCGGGAATGCCGCTCCTCGCCACTATCAAATGATCTTCCGATTGTTTGGCTTCGAGCGAACCGAGAAAATTGCCGCTTATAAACGTCGTTTGTACTGACTCCAGCTATTTCTCAAGTATAAAGCTACGATGTTGTTTTCCGTTGTTATTCCAACCCATAACCGCAGAGATCTATTGCCCGATACGTTGCAAAGAAAGTATCCGCAAAATCTCATATTGAGGATCGTAACGCCCTGCTGGTGATGCCAACTTTTTCAGTCATCATTCCTACTCACAACAGACTACCGTTGCTTGAGGAAACCCTCGACTCAGTGTGGGGACAGACGTTTACGGACTACGAAGTCATCGTAGTGGATAATGGATCTAGCGACGGGACGTTGGACTTTCTGCGTGGACTTGAAGAGCGCGTACAACTTATTGCGCAAGCCAATCTCGGCGCGGGCGCCGGGCGTAATGTTGGTGCCCGGCACGCGCGCGGCGAATACCTCGCGTTCCTCGACAGTGATGACCTCTGGTTTCCGTGGACGCTCGCTTGTTTTGCCGAACTGATTAGACAGTGCGACCGCCCCGCGATCGTGGCAGGGAAGGTGCTGGATTTTTGCGACGAGTCGGAACTTGATGTCGTCCGCGAAACACCGCTCCAGATGCATAGATTCACGGATTATTTCACGTCGCATGCAAGCAACTACTTTGTTGGTGCGGGCATGTCAGTCCTGCGTCGCGACGAATTTTTGAAAACGAGTGGCTACACGGACCAACCTATCAACAGCGAAGACCACGACTTGGTCTTGCGCCTTGGCAACGCGCGCGGCTTCGTGCAGATCACCCTACCTATCACGCTCGGTTGGCGACGGCACAAGGGCGGCGCCACGAGTAACATGTCGCGAAGCGTGGCGGGTAATCTCTATCTGATTGATCAAGAGTATCGCGGAGTGTATCCCGGTGGCGACGCTCGTCGCAGTGCGCGGCGCAAAATTATCACACGGCATGTGAGGCCTACTGCGCTCGCCTGCTTACGCGCGGGGCGGCCACGCGATGCGTGGGCCCTGTACCGAGCAACTTTCGCCTGGCACATTCACCTCGGGCGCTTGAGATTTCTCGCTGCCTTCCCGCTGCTGGCAACAATCTCCCACTTCCGTTCTTCGTTAGATGAATCTTAAGACACCCAAAATTGATGCGTACTTCTCAAGTCCTGTAAAGCACGGGGTGAATGGCAAGAAATACCGGCTGAACGAAACCTCTGTGGACTCTGGTGAGGCGTTGTCATTGCACGGTCTGATCGCGGAGTCGGGAGCGAGGCGGGTCATGGAAATTGGGCTGGCATTGGGCGGGTCGGCGGTGGCGATAGCCGAGGCCCTGGAGCAAAGAGGGGAAGAGGGTCACCTCGTGACGCTCGATCCCTTTCAGGAGGCCTTCGGCAAAGTTGGTTTGAGAGAATTGGAACGATTGGGGTTAAGTAGGAGGGTGGAATTCCTTCCCGCCTATGCCGAGGATTACCTTTCTGAGTCAGCTCGATGCGGGCGACAGTTTGACTTCATCTTCATTGATGGCGCCCATTCTATCGGGAACAAAATGACCAATACCTTCTTCGCCGATCGCTGTCTGTCTACAGAGGGAATTCTCGCGTTTCACGACGCCTTTATGGCATCAACGGTGGCGTGCGTGACATATCTCGTCAAGGAACGCGGGTACGAGCCAATTACTTTAGCGCCGGATTCAGCGTTTAAGCGAAGGGCGCGCACCCTCAAATATTGGAGTGCCTTTGGACAATGGTATGTCTGGTCGGTGGTACCTCATACCCACCGAAGTCTCGTGGCTTTGCGACGGAGACAATTCAACTAAGCACTTAATCTCACCGACCCATCCGCTCATGAGTTTGAAAGGTCCACTCAAAGTATCCGCTGGTTCCACTACCATTCTGGGCATTTCGGCGTTCTACCATGACGCCGCTGCGGCGCTAATAATGGATGGCAAAATAGTAGCCGCCGCGCAGGAAGAACGTTTTACGCGTAAGAAGCATGACCACCACTTTCCCTCCAATGCGATCGCGTGGTGCTTGCGCGAAGCAGGCCTCGCGCCGGTCGACTTGGACTATGTTGGCTTCTACGATAAGCCGCTGGCAAAGTTTGACCGGCTAATCGAGACCTATACAGCATTCGCGCCCGCTAGCTTTTCCTCTTATCTTAAGGCACTGCCGCTTTGGCTAAGGTCGAAACTGCATCTCCAGCGCCAACTCGACCGCGCATTTGAGGGCGAGTATCGAGGGCGCTATGTATTTGCCGATCATCATGAATCGCATGCGGCGAGCGCGTTTTTTCCGTCACCTTTCGAGGAGGCGGCTATCCTTACGTTAGACGGGGTCGGTGAGTGGTCTACCACTACGATGGGTTGGGGCAAAGGCAACCGCCTCAAGCTCACGCACGAGATTCGTTTTCCGCACTCGCTTGGTCTGCTCTACAGTGCCTTCACCTACTACACTGGTTTCCGCGTCAACTCGGGTGAATACAAGGTCATGGGCCTCGCACCATACGGAGAGCCGCGTTTCAAGAGCCTGATCTTAGAACACCTAATACACGTCAAGGATGATGGCTCGTTCTGGATGGATCAGAGCTACTTCAACTATTGTGCCGGGATGACGATGACGAGTGATAAGTTTCACCGGCTCTTCGGTGGGCCTCCGCGAAAACCCGAATCGCTGGTCTCACAGCGCGAGATGGACTTGGCTGCATCGGTGCAGGCGGTATGTGAAGACGTGATGTTCAAATGCGGGCTTCATCTGCATAAGGCGACGAAGATGAAGAACCTCGTGATGGCTGGCGGGGTCGCGCTCAATTGCGTAGGCAACGGCAAAATATTGCGCGACGGCCCCTTTGAAAATATCTGGATTCAACCAGCAGCAGGCGATGCAGGCGGCGCCCTTGGCGTGGCGCAATTGATTTGGCATCACGTCCTCTCGCAGCCGCGGAAGGTGGAGCGCGGAGATTCACTGGCCGGATCGTTGCTGGGGCCAAGTTTCAGTGATACCGAAATTCGCGCGTTCCTTGACCGCTCGGGAGCGAAGTATCACATCTTTGAAAATGAGGCAGCGCTGCTGGAGCGTGTTGTGGATTTGTTGACGGCGGAGAAGGTCGTTGGTTGGATGCAGGATCGGATGGAGTTCGGACCACGGGCGCTTGGTGCACGTTCGATCATCGGCGACGCACGATCCACAAAGATGCAGCAGGTAATGAATCTGAAGATAAAGTTCCGGGAAAGCTTCCGCCCCTTCGCCCCATCAGTACTCAGCGAAAAGAACACAGAGTATTTTGACATGCCGGAGCACACAGAGAGCCCATACATGCTCATCGTCGCGCCGGTTCAGGCAGAAAAACGTGCTCCGGGTTGCTCCGAAGCGATGAAATCTTTGAGTGGTATTGAGAAACTTAACATACCGCGGTCGACCGTGCCGGCTATCACACATGTGGATTTCTCAGCGCGCGTACAGACGGTAACCCCTGGGGCCAATGGTCGTTATTACCGACTGATAAAGCGTTTTTATGAACGTACCGGTTGTCCCGTGTTGGTTAACACGAGTTTCAATATTCGTGGTGAGCCGATTGTTTGTATTCCGGAGGATGCGTGGCGATGTTTCATGGGCACTGACATGGATGCGCTTGTTCTCGAGAACACAATCTTACTCAAGGAAGAACAGAATGCGGCCCCGTTTGACACCGAGTCTTACAAGGCATCTTTCGCGGTGGATTGAGTCAGGAACGTGTCAATAAAGATTCTTCTGATATTGGTGTATCCGGTCTTGATCTTTGCCCGCGTTTTGGGCGCCGTGCTTGGCAGCGACCCGCTGCGCCTTCGCCAACCAACTGGGGAGAGTTTTTGGGTTGCTCGCGACGTTGAGCCTGATCGAGCCTCGTTTTTCTCCGAGTCATCAGTTACCGAAGGGCGCGGCAATGGAGGCATGGGACACATTGCAGCCGGTTTACTAAAGCGCCTTGCGCGTATCAATTCTCCGCGCCAAGCAGCGCAAGGCGAAAAATTCTCCCGCACTATAGATCGTGAACAGGGAATACCAGACGAGGTGTACACATTGTGGTAACACATCATGGTATGTCGCCGGGCGCTATGGACGGGGCCGACACCTTCGCCAACCCAGAGGTTCTGGCTTTTTACAAAACCCTACCCTTCAACTTTCGTGACTCCGTAGAGAGTAGCGCGGAGGCCATTCGTGAGCAGAATCCGTTGCATGCTTATCCTGTGCTAAGGCCTGTATTAGGCTCAGAAGTGTCAGTATTGGATGTAGGATGCGGCGCGGGTTGGTTCAGCAACGCCATCAGCCACCATGCCGGATCGGCGGTTACCGGAATTGACTTTAACCCCGTCGCTGTAGCTCGTGCGAAGGAAGTGGCGGCTAACCTAGGCTTGAGTACGCGTTTTGAAGTCGCGGATCTCTTCCTCTACCAGCCAATCGAGTCCTTTGATTTGGTGGTTTCACTTGGTGTCTTGCATCACACCGATAACTGCCGGGCTGCCGTGCGTCATGTGTGCGAAAACTTCGTTCGTCCTGGCGGGCATGCGTTCATAGGCCTATATCACAAAGACGGAAGGCAACCGTTCCTTGATCACTTTCGAGCAATGAAAGATCGTGGGGAAAGCGAGAAGCACATGTTCGAGCGCTACAAGGAACTCCACTCACAATTGCATGACGACACGTTGTTGCGGTCATGGTTTCGCGATCAAGTGCTGCATCCGCACGAAACTCAGCACACCTTAGCTGAAATGGTTCCAATCATCGAGCAGGCGGGGATGGAGTTGGTTTCCACGTCAATCAACCGCTTCGAGCCTATTGGATCATTGCAAAGTTTGTTTGAAGAGGAGAAAAAGCTCCGCGAGATTGGACTGCAGCGATTGCAGAACAATAAATACTTCACTGGGTTTTTCGTCTTCCTGGCCCGAAAAAAAGGGAGCGACAAGAGGGCTACCGTGCCCTCCCTGGGTTCGTCCGCGATCAGTAACGGTGGGCACAGCACGCAAGTGCGAGATAGCAAACCCTACATCGAACATGACCCAAAGATCGGTTATCGATATTTGCCCAACTTAAAACTGTTACTTCCCCGACCTGGCGGTGGGCGCTACTCTTTTGAAACCAACTCCAAGGGTATTCGCAGCGCGCGCGAGTATTCATTCGAGAAACCGCCCGGTGTATATCGGATCATCGTATGTGGTGATTCCATGCCGGCCGGTCAATACGTCGCCAACGATCATCGCTTCACCGAGTTGCTCGAACGGCTTATACCAAATACTGAGGTTATAAACCTGGCGCTGGAAGGTTCCGGTACCGATCAACAACTTCTGCTGTACGAGAACGTTGGTAGAAAATATGAGCACGACCTTGTTCTACTAATGCCGTTCCTCTCAAATATTCGACGCAACATGCTGGACGCCCGTGTCGGGTATGACGCTAAAAGTGGAACAAAGCTGCTACGTGGTAAACCGCGATTCGATTTAATTGGCCGCCAGTTGGTATTACGCAATGTGCCAGTACCACGAGGTGATCCTGTTATCGGGATTGAAGACACGACTTTTGAGCGGACAGACGCTAAGCAACGTTGGCTGCAGAACCTAAAAGAGTGGATCAGCTCTATTCGAGGAGCAAGCTCGCTTAAAAAACTCGCATATGCGGTTATCCCATGGGAGCCATTTCCTGAATATCGCAATGCTCGCTCCCCAGAGTGGCAGTTGATGGAGGCGCTCATCAAGCGATTCAAAGAAAGTGCGGCATGGAGGCCTCTAGTGGTTGTGCCAACATTTTACGACAGTTACGTTCGTTATCGAATGGCTCGGAATTATTGGCACCGATTTCAATCGTTATCCTCGATTCCTGGTATTCATGTAATTGATTTGCTGCCACATTTCAGGCGACTCGGTAAAGAAGCCGTACGTTGTTTTCAGATTCCTTACGACATGCATTTTTCACAATACGGTCACCTCGTCGTGGCCGAAGCGCTTCAAGAAAACTTGCTTCGTCAGAACTTTTTCCCGACGCGACGATTTGAAAGAACAGACCAAAGTTCGTTCCGAGCCCTCGTATGTCCTTCCAGTGACGAGTAGACGCAAAGTGATCGCAGCTAACCCACTTAGCTTTTGTCCTGAACTAGAAGCGATGGTGACAAGCCAGCGTGTAGTTGGCCGCTGCGGCAAAACGTTCGAACGCCTGGGGGCGCTCTCAAGCGTTAATAATCTGATCATATTGAGAAATCTTTGTTTGACGCTTAAGCCACAAAAAACAATGGAAATAGGTCTCAGCTTTGGTGGTTCATGTCTGGCTATCACGGCAACGTATCGTGAGCGCGGAATTGCGCCCGGACGGCAACACCTAGCGTTAGATCCGCTTCAAAATACGGTTTGGGATGATACGGGACTATTGGTAGTTGAGCAGGCAGGATTAGCTGGCTATCTGGAATTTCAGGCTGAGTATTCCAGTCTGGCACTACCCCGACTGGTTGAAACCAAGGCGGAGTTCCAACTCGTGTATGTCGACGGATCACATTTGTTCGAAGATGTATTTGTCGATTTTTATTATGTGGGGCGTCTGCTCTCTGAAGGCGGAATAGTTGTCTTCGATGATAGTACCAACCCGAACGTGAGCAAGGTTCTAGGCTTCGTCCGTCAAAATCTAATCTCTGGATTTAAGGAAATCGACCTTGCGCCATTTAGGTTGGACCAAGGTCGCTCATTCAAATACAAGCTAGCGAAGCGGCTTGGCAAAGTTCAAATGACTGCATTTCAGCGCGTTGGGCCACCCGTGCGCGAATGGAATTCGCACCTTTCTAGTTTTTGAAGCGGCAAGAGTAAGAACGCGTCTTAACTTGCAGTAAGTGATCTGCCCTCGTGGTGTGCTCAACCAACGTTGAATATTAATGACTTCTGCGCCACTTCAGCGTCGTGTCCTGATCATCTCAACTACGTTTTTCCCAGATCCAACGGTGTCGGCCATTCGCATGACGCAGTGGTGCCGTCATCTGGCACGGAATGGGTGGAAGCCCTACGTGCTCTGCCGCTATTACGGATATGAGAGTCCGGCGGAGGAATTCGCGGATAGGGTTCATCCCAACGTCACATTGGAATATCTCGATAAATCTAGTACTGACCTGAGCGATTGGTCGACCAGTCGATGGCGCATTTTGCGTCGGTTTGCTGGAGCAGTCTTCGCTCATCTCGGTATTGCAAGCGTATTTGTGCCCGATGTTTCGATCCTCTTCTGGCGGCGCAATCGTGAACGAATCCTCGCTCGTGTCATGGAGATCAAACCCGACTTGATCATTACGACGAGTCCACCGCACTCAAACCATGAAATTGGGCTTTGGCTCGCAGCGCAAACGGGCATTCCCTGGGTAGCCGATTTTCGCGACCCGTATTTGCTTGACGTGCGATTCAAACCAGTCGGGTTGGGCAAACTACGCCAACTAGCACACCGACGATTCGAGCGGTCGATTTATCGACGGGCGTGGCTGATCACGCACGCCATTCCGATCCATGCAAGATGGGCGCGCCGTTATTATCCGTTCGCGAGGGACCGCGTCCGCGTTCTCACAAATGGATTTCCGCTGGAGTTGCTTGACGAGTTGCCTAGAGAGGGTTTGGATAACTTTCATCGACAGACCGTTTTGGTAACTGGGACGATCCCAAAGCAAGAGGAATTCCGTTTGGCGGAAGCCGTTGCTCTAATCGCGCGCGAAGGTCACAACGTCGAATTAAAGTTGGTTGGGAAGACGCCTATTGACGAAGGGTCACTGCGAGAAGTTCTCGGAGATCGGCTCGTAGTATCGGGGTACCTCCCACACACCGAGACCGTCCGAGATATAGCGAAGGCGGATGTTCTAGTGAGTTTTCTGGATGACTTCCGCAGCAGAACTCTGCTATTGAGCACGAAGTTGATTGAGTATCTTGGAACTAATAAGGCGGTAATCTGCGTCAATCCGAGCCGTTCAGAACGCTTTCTGCTTTGGCGAAGAGCGGGGGTGGAAGTGATGCATCAGCCAAGTACGGAAGAGTTAGCCTCTAGGCTCAAGGGATGCTTGACTGAATCCTCCCAGCGCGATCCCGAGGAGGTGAAGCATTTCCGGAAATCTTTCACCTGGACCGAACGGGTGAGAGAACTCGACGTTTGCTTACGCCAGCTAGTGGACTTTCCGCCCAAGATGGAGGTTAGAGTTCAAGGCGATCCCGTTGCCTCTGTAGTAATCCCCTGTCGCAACCGGAAAGACATACTCCGCCAAACAATTCGATCTTCACTCGCACAATCTGTCCCGGTGGAAGTTATCGTTATGGACGATGGCTCAACAGATGGCACGGTAGAAATGGTGCGAGAGGAGTACCCCTCAGTTCGATTGTATCAGTTAGGACAGAAGAAGGGCCCAGCGTTCCAGCGCAACAGGGGAATCTCCCTGGCGAGGTCGTCAATCGTTTTCCCCATAGACGACGATTCTATTTTCTCTTCGCCAAAGGTAGTAGAACAGACATTAGCGGAGTTCAACCACCCGCGCGTCGCGGCAGTCGGGATTCCGTTTCTCAACCCACGATTAGATTGGGAACCGCACCAAACTCAGCCGCAGAGCGTGTCCGGCATTGCCGTCGTGCATGCGTTTGTGGGAGCTGCGCACGCAGTGCGGAAGGGAATATTCCTCGAGGTCGGTGGCTATCGGGAACACTTTTTCTACATGGGCGAGGAGGGCGATTTGTGCATCAGGCTAATAAAGCGTGGATATGTTGTGCGATTGGGGAACGCGGATCCTATTTATCATCTCGAGTCGCCCCGGCGCGACAATGCCCTCGCGGGTTTTTGTGGTCGGCGGAACGACGTGCTGTTTGCCTGGCACAATGTCCCAACTCCCTTTCTGCCGTTACACCTAGCTATCACAACAATGAACGGACTGTACTTTAGCCTTACAAGTGCCAATCCGATACCGATGCTGCGCGGAATCTTGAGCGGGTATATAGACTGCTGGGAACATCGCTACGAGCGCACCCCTGTGTCAGGTCAAATCTACCGTTTGCAACGGCGGCTCAAGAAAAAGGGGCCGGCAAATTTGGACGAACTCGAACACCTTTTACCGAAGCTGCCAAGTTCAATGGTGAACGATGCTCATTATGGCAATAATTTTGGCTGAGTGTGCTCAATCGCGTTCTGCGAAGATTGAAGATTCTGTTGATCATCCGCTGACAGCGAATTCCGATTAATATCAATTGCTCTCACTGCATGTGAAAACCGCAGCCCGGTGTTGCGGAGGTGTACTCTCAGTGAAAGAAAGAATATGAAAACCTATGTCCTGAAATCTTTCTTACCTGACCGTCCAGTATCGACACGAGTTTGGCGCGGGCCATTTCGGGGAGCTCGTATCGTAATGAACCCGCGCCACTCAATGCGGAAGATTTTCGGACTCTACGAGCACGAGTTGAACAATTGGTTGGAGGAATCGCTTCGGCGGGTAAATCGGGTGCTCGACGTTGGGGCTAATGATGGCTATTTCACCTTTGGCTGCTTTGCTGCGTTTCGTCGACTCAAAAAAGCGAGTGAGATAATTGCGTTCGAGCCTCAAGACCAGCCTTTTGCAGATCTCCAGCAAAGCGCTCATGCTCGATCTGTGGATACGACGCAGATTAGGCTTATTCAAAGCTTTGTGGGTAGGGAATCTAGAGAGGGCATGATGACCCTTGACTCTATTCGCTGGCAGACTGGCGATTCACTGGATCGGACTGGAACGTTGGTGAAGATTGACGTTGAAGGGGCAGAAATCGATGTTTTAATGGGTGCCCGTTCTTGGATAAACGCCAACAACCTTTTCTTGATTGAGGTACACCGGCGAGCTTATCTCGAAACTATAGTGAGTCTATTTGCCGACAATGGAGTGGCACTCGAACGCATTGACCATCGGCCATTAAGCTTCATTGGCGGTGAATATCGAGACAGAGAGAACTGGTGGTTAGTATCTCACCTTGATGGCTTGGTTGACTAGATTGAATTCTCAGACCAGTTCGGAAGAAGTGAGTAGTAACAACTGTTTCTATTCCGAGCAAGCACCAAGCTTAAATGCGAATAATCAACACTGGATAAGTTGTCAGCTAGGAGCAAGGGAACATTATGCTGTCCCACGCGCATTGCATCGCTACGGTGCGCTTGATCGACTCATAACAGATGCTTGGGTGCCTCCGGGTAATTCACTTGCGACGGTCAGACGAGGCCTCCGAGAGCGGTTTCATCCCGATCTGGCCCAAGCAAGAGTCACTTCGTCTAACTTGAGTAACATCACTTTTGAACTCACTGCCCGTGCAAGTGGTATTCGAGGCTGGTCGCTAATGACGTCGCGGAACAAATGGTTCCAAGACAAGGTTGTTTCGTTGTTAGCACGCTATCAACCTCTGCCGTACAACTCAAAACCCATTATCTTCGCTTACAGCTACGCGGCTCGAGAAATTCTGCGCTTCGCTCGAACGCGGTCGTGGCGCACGGTATTGGGCCAGATTGATCCAGGGCCTCTAGAGGAACGCATCGTAGCTAAGCTCTGGGAGGCTCAACCTTCAGAACAAGGACAATGGGAACCAGCACCCGACGGTTATTGGGAAAACTGGCGCGATGAGTGCGCTCTGGCCGATCGCATCGTCGTTAACTCTGAGTGGTCTCGCCAAGCACTTATACAGGAAGGGATTCCGCCGACTAAGCTCTGCCTGATACCACTTGGTTATGAACCGCCCGCAGAAGTACGCACTTTCGAACGTAAGTATCCGCAAGCCTATACTCACCAGCGCACACTTCGCGTTTTATTTCTAGGGTTAATAAACCTCCGCAAAGGGATGGGTCCGGTGCTTGACGCATTGCGTCTATTGCGAAACGAACCGATGGAATTTGAATTTGTGGGACCTCTTCAAGTTAGGGTACCGGAAGACTTACGACGACCCAACATTCATTGGCGTGGGGCAGTACCTCGCACCGATGTAGCGGCGTTTTATCGAAACGCGGATGTATTTTTGTTTCCTACGATTTCTGACGGTTTCGGTCTAACGCAACTCGAGGCGCAAGCTTGGAAACTACCCATTGTCGCATCACCCTATTGCGGAAAGGTGATTGACGATGGCCGCAACGGCCTAATCCTGAAGGACATAACTGCAGATTCGATTGCGGCTGCCTTGAGGCGTTGCGTGACCGAGCCAGGGCTATTGACGCGCTTCTCGGCAAACGCTGTCACGCGTGAAGAATTCGGTTTTACTAAGTTAGGCCAAAGACTGCTTCATCTCTTCCTCTGATTGCGTGATCTCTAAAAACAACTGCTCAATTATGCAAAGATGGCAGGACATTTCAGATGATCCAAATGCTGAGGAAGTGATGAACATGCGGCGAGCCATGATTACGAAGGCTCGCACTGGAAAACTCATCTATGACCGCGTCGCTTATCTGTGTCAAATAGTTGATGGTAAATCTGTGCTCGACATTGGCGTGGTCGAACATAGCCGGGGAGCGGCCGAAGCCCCCGGTTGGTTGCATGGGCACCTCAATCGTCATGCTAAGAGATGTTTAGGGGTGGATGTTCTCGAAGCCGAGGTTGAGCACCTTAAGAAGCTCGGCTATGAAGTGATATGCGCTGACATTACACAGGAACCATTACCATCGACGTTCGAGGTGATAATTGGAGGCGAGGTTCTCGAACATCTGAATTCACCTGGAATGTTCATGAAGAATTGTGCGGCGATGCTCGAACCGGGTGGGAGGCTTGTGATCACAGTGCCGAATCCATGGTACGCAAACGCAATTCTGAAAAGTTGTCGGCGAGCTGCTACGTTCGTTGATAGTGCCGACCACGTCGCTTGGTACGAAGCCTCGACGTTATGTGAGCTAGGAGCGCGGCACGGGCTAAAACTGAGCCGATTCTCGGGGATTGGATCCAGCAATCAATCGACAATCCCAGCCAAAATCTTTTTTACCGGTCTGAAGCCCGCACTGTTAGGGCTTGGGTTTGCACCAGAGTTGTTTTCTAAGTCCATCATCTATGAGTTTGTCCTAGGATGATTCGAAGAGCCGGAGCCAAAACCGCGCTACGCCGCAATACAGCCGCTGCGACTGTTGCCATCTGCGTAGGAATTTTTTGTGCATACATAGTGCTACCGCCGGAAGACCCTAAGACAGTCTTCCGAATAGGAGCAATTATTGTTGGCACAGTCCTGACTGTTGCGTTGTTTCTAGAATCGCGCAGCGGCTTTCGCGCTCTTTTGCGTGCCGACATATTAATGCTGATTGCACTGTATGGCCTTACTTTCCTCGAGTTTCTGCTTCCTCAGCCCGACTTATCGGGGATCTTGACCTCGGAATCGGCAGTAAGAGGCACCGAGGCGGTCCTCTTGGCCTTTGCTGGAATCGCTCTCGGGCGTCACCTCGTGCCGTTGCGGGCGACCGCGTTGTCAAAGATCAGTAATCCTTCACCGACTGTATTATTTCGATTGTTTCTTTTCTGTTCTGCGATTGGCTATCTGCACATGTTTTTGGCTGTCAACTTTGATGTCGTTGAGGTTGTCCGACAGATGACGTACCCGCGCTTCTCTCAGGCGTGGACGCGTCCACAATTTGGTGATTGGCACGCACTCCTCAATGAATTGGGGTTGCTGATCTATTTGTTGCCACCCATAGCAGGCTTGGTGTTGGCCCGTCGCGAGCAATTTAAGGTCTTTCAAAAACTCATTGTATCCATCATTCTTGTCTTCACTCTCTTTTATGGGTTTTCAAGTGGAACACGCAATCTCTTCATGATCTTCCTCCTTACTTTCGCAAGCGCTTATCTTATCTTCAGGCGGAATCTGAGGAGATGGCAGATCGCGATTTCCGTTGGTGTCGTCATTTTGGCGACTCTCATTGGCACATATTTGATGCTTGAGTTTCGCACTGTGGGATTGGCGGAGTTCAATGTCGCGCAAAGCGAGTCCGCGACCCTGTTCGTTGACAACAATATCTTGGTTATCAGCAAGCTGACTGAGGTCTTCCCAGATAGGACTGCCTTTCTGGGAATGGAAGTGCCTTTTCAGGCCATTACCAAACCTGTTCCGCGAGCGCTTTGGCCTGGGAAGCCAGAGGGATTAAGTTTCGGCACTGAGGAGGTCGTCGGTGCTACGGCCACGACCATTTCCTCTACATTCATTGGCGAGAGCTACATGGCAGGCGGTTTTCTTGGAATAACGATAGCTTCATTTCTCCTCGGAGCTATGGCCGGATGGTGGAACCGATTAAGGTACGACTTGGACTCCGATTTTAAGCTGCTGCTCTACGTCTCTGGATTCTTTGCCGCGGCCCTTTCGATGCGCAGCATTCTTCACGTCGTGCCCGCGTTCCTGCCAACGCTTGCACTTTGGATTTACGGAAAGGTTTGGGTGCCGGCGAGAAAAAGGAAAGTTCTCGCACGGAGAGTTGTGCCAGTCGGTGTCAGGGTGAGATGACAGACAAGTACAAGGTGGCCTTTGTCACCATCGTCCCATCACCTTACCAACGGGACCTGCTAAGCGCGCTTGCAGCTAGAGATGAGGTTGAACTTACTGTCTTATATATGGAAGCCACTTCGCCCGATTCGCCATGGCCAAGAGTGCCCCTTAAATCTTACGAGCGCATTTTGCCGGGTTTCTGGCTGCCGTTCCGCGGTGCGCGTTGGCACTTTAACTGGAACTTGCCGGATTTATCTGAGGCAGATTTTGTGGTATTGAGCAGCTTTAGCTCATGGACGGGGCAGTGGTTGATGCGGCGCCGACTGCGGGGGAAAAAATGGCTCTTTTGGGGGGAACTCATGCGATCGCAGAGCGGCCGGTGGCGCAGAACCGTGCAAGGCCAACTTACCGCCCCACTGGCGTCCGCTACTGCCATAGTCGGCGTGGGCCGCGCTGCGGAATACGATTATCACCGCCGATTTCCTGGCCCGCGCCACTTTTGTGTTCCCTATCATTGCGATCTGTCCAACTTCTTGGCGAACACACGTAACGGTCAAGTTAAAAGCACATTTACATTTTTATTTTGCGGCCAGATGATTCGTCGCAAAGGCGTGGATTTACTTCTCCATGCGTTCGACCGGCTACTGTCGAAAGGTTTGCAGGCGGAGTTGCTACTTGTTGGTCGGGAGGCCGACTTGCCGGAGTTCTTGGCTACCGTTTCGCCTGGAGCACGCTCCCGGATCAACTATGAAGGCTTTCAGCCACCCGAGCGATTGCCGGAATACTTCGCCCGTGCAGACGTTTTTGTGTTGCCGAGCCGCCACGATGGTTGGGGAGTGGTTGTCAACCAAGCCCTTGGTGCGGGATTACCAATCCTGAGTTCCGACGCTGTAGGCGCTGGTTTAGAACTCGTGGAGGATAATGTTAACGGCCTTCGCTTTAGGGCTGGCGAAGTAGAAGGTTTGCTGGACGCGATGCAAGTACTTGCCTCTAATCCGCAGCTTGCTCGGGCGTGGGGTGTTGCCTCTCGACGCAAGGCCCTCGACATTACTCCCGAGGTTGGTGCGAACAGATGGGTCGGAGTATTTGAAGCGCTAAAAGATGGTTAACGATGAATCATCTAAACGTTAGGTCAATCGCGCCTTCGCAATTCGACCTATCAGATCACTGCTGAATGAAAATCCTTCTGGTCAGTAGCGGGTCCGGCTCGCGCGGGGGTGGCGAAATTTTTCTTGATTACCTCGCTAGGGGACTAGCCGACCGCGGCCACGAAGTGATCGTGTGGATCCCGAGCCATCCGCGAATGGATGAGTTGGCAAACAAATGCATCCAGTTCGCTCGAGTAATCCGAGCGAACTATCGGAACACCTACGATCACAGCATGCGCTCTCTTTCGACCTGCTTCAATTGGAAGACCTCCCGGCGACTCGCCCGCGACTGGGAACGCTTAAGCCCCGACGTCATTCACCTTAACAAACAGAACCTAGAAGACGGCTTGGACTTGCTTCGGGCCGCCCGCTGGTCTGGCATACCCAGCATCTGCACAATTCATCTCACTCAAACAGCTAAGTTTCTCCGAGCCCGAGCGCCCCGCTTTCGTGATTGGATCGCGCGTAACGCACTGCGCAAATACCAAAGCACTTTGGTGGCGGTACAAGAAGCCCGCCGCGCGGAGCTCCATTCAACGCTCGACGGACGCGTGCGCACCGAGACGGTCTTCAACGGGGTTCCGCTTCAGGACTTGGACGCACTTCGTCACGTGCGAGCAGACAAGAGGAAGCAGTTGAATCTCTCAGATAACGACTTTCTTGTTCTTGGTGTTGGAAGGCTCGTGGAACAGAAAAATCCGTTTGTATTCCTTGAGACTGCAAAGCAAATCTACCGGCTATTACCAACAGCGAAGTTTCTCTGGGTAGGCGATGGTGAACTAGCCGATCAGTGGAAGGCACGGGTTGCAGAGGAGGACCTCGGCGAAGTCATCTCGTGTGTCGGTTGGCAAGATGACCCGCTATCGTTTCTTCTAGCAGCCGACCTTCTCCTTCACGTAGGTAAATATGAAGGGTTACCGCTTGCCATCATTGAGGCGATGGCTGCAGGTTTGGTCTGCGCTGTCACACCTCAATTTGCCTCGGAGATTTCGCTGTTCGATGAGCACTCAGTACTTTTCCTACAAGATCCAAAGGCCCTGGTGAAGCAAATTGGTGATGACCGTTCGATCTGTGCAGTCAGAGCAAATGCGCGTCGTCTCGCCCAGAACCAATTGTCAACCTTAGCCATGACTTCTTCATACGAGCGTCTATACGCTAAGGCACTACAAGATGATCGTTAACTTTTTCGAGCCGCCACCGGAGAAGAAGATCGGCGGTCTCGAACTGGCTGTTCGTTCTATGGAGAAGTTTCTAAACAGCGCGGGTGTCTCCGTTCGAAGTAATCCATCTCCTCATGAATTAGGCAAGAGCCTGGGCCCTGAGGTGGTGCATTTCCACGGACTTTGGGAACCCGCCTTCATCAAGATATCTGCCCGCTGCCGCCGCGAGCGAATCCCTTATCTCGTATCGACACATGGCATGCTTGAGCCTTGGGCATTAAAAAATAAGCGATGGAAAAAATGGGCGTGGTTTCAACTTTTCGAGCGTCGTCATCTCGCTGGTGCATCGCGATTATTAGCTACTGGCGACGGAGAAGCGCACAATCTTGGTGCAATCTTTCCTCAATCAGAATGCGTTAGCTTGCCTCTAGGGTTGACTGCAGAGATCGCTCCCGGTTACTCGGATGCCCGACAGTCGTTAGGTTGGAGTCCCTCAGAGACAGTACTTCTTCATCTCTCACGCATAGATCCCAAAAAGGGATTGGACATTCTTCTTCACGCACTTGCTGAACTCGATGACCCTGCAAAAAAGTCAGCGCGCCTGATAATTGTCGGCGATGGGGAAGAGTCGTACTTGCAAGATTTGAAAGACTTTACTAATCGCGAGAGAGGTAGACTACCCCTTGTAGAATGGATAGGTGGAGTTTGGGGAGATGCTAAGTGGAGATACTTCCAAGGTGCAGATTTGTTCTGCTTACCCTCCCATTCGGAGAACTTTGGACTTGCCATTCTCGAAGCCTTGCAAGTTGGGACTCGAGTGTTAACCACAAATCAAACACCTTGGTCGGACATAGCATCGTGGGGCGCGGGGTTCATTTGCGAGCCGAACGAGAAATCGGTGATCAAGAATTTGGAAGACTTTTTTACGAATCTGCGTTGGTCGGACGAACAGCGAAGACAGTTGGCGGGGCAGATCCAAGCTCGATACTCGTGGGACACAGTTGGTCCGGATTATGTGCGCTTGTATGAGCAGGTTTGTGGTACGCGCGAAATACTCCTCTCGTCGCCTCAGGGCAAAGTTTCCTGTGCACCTGGCTCCCAGCACTAAGTTATCCAGCTATCGGGCGGGAATCGCTCCTTCCCTTCGAGAGAGGGCAACGACCTCATGATAATTCTCGGAATAAATGCATATCACGGTGATGCGGCGGCGGCGATCGTGAAAGATGGGGAATTGATCGCGGCGGTTGAGGAGGAGCGGTTTAATCGTGTGAAGCATTGTGCTGGGTTTCCGGCAGAGTCGGTGCGGTATTGTCTGAAGGCTGCGGGGGTTGGGATTGAAGAAGTTGAGCACATCGGGATCTCACGCGATCCGTCGGCGCATCTGCATAAGAAGGTGTTGTTTGCCGCCAGCCGGGCGGTGAAAGGCAGAGGTCAGAGGTCAGAGGTCAGAGGTCAGGAGGTAGGCCGGGCTCTCGCGGCCGTCTCGGTAAAGGAAGATGTGGAATTACCGAAAACGGCGGTAAGTGGGAACGGGAATGGACCTGGTTTCTTTCGCCAGGTGAGGGACCGTCTGGGAAACGCTGCAAAGATTCGCGACTTGAAAGATGTGCTGGCGC
>WUUC01008504.1_pt1 | contig 22249 bp, 50 predicted proteins | sample 6278441 | NCBI WGS metagenome assembly WUUC01 (sample SAMN13675441, study PRJNA597444) | soil metagenome | isolation source: soil | place: USA: Washington | collected 2017-10
AATACTCATGTTTTTATCACCATTCGCGGATCAAATAAAAATAACGTTAGATCAACCCTATCTGGTATAAAATATTTATACCAAACACATAAACTTTCCAAACAATATTCAGTAGAGCGTTCATAAAAGGTTTATTCCATCTCTCCGGTATAAACAATTCCACCAGCAATTTCGTGATGCGTTGAACCATACCAACTAAGATATTCAAGCCACGGAATCCTGATTATACGCCCATCAGAATCCTTGCCTATAGAATCAGGAACAAAGGCAACCCAATCTTCATTTCCACCATGCGGCGACAAGTCCTTAAATTCAAGAGGAGCATCTTCCCATCGCCATACCTTAATGAAATTTACGTCTACGTTCGACATGCGTTTATCTTACTACAACTTTACAGGATTGTCAAGACATTTTTCGCCGTTACATTGTGGACAAATATTCATTTTATTTTCAACCCAACGCGGACAGATTAAGAGAAAAAGACAGCTAAAAACCAGATTCTTTATTAACTCTACCTAAACAGCAGTTAAGTACAACACAGATAACAAGATAACCACCAATTGTTAAACATTGTTAAATAACTATTACAGTAAAGTAATAAACCAAAACAGGAAACCAAACAATAATCAGACAGTAATCAAATCTTATTTAGACGCATCCTGAAATTCTTCTGCATGTAACTGTTGATAGATAACAAGATTAGTTTCTTCCAGTTTTACTTTTTGTGCTGTATTCTTATTAAACGTGAAATTATATTCGTTGCCATTAACAAGTTTAATCAGATATTGTACACCAAGATCAAGCGAAGTCATGTCGAATTCACGAATAATCATAATATGTTCACGTGGAACATAGTCTACAACCGCGAATGTACTACCATATTGTTCAGTTTCAGTCGGAATTTCAAGTATATTAGGTATTTTCATAGTTTTTTACTTTCTTTTTGGTTTGTTTCGCATTGATTCGAATTTATTTCGTGTTAACTTATTTCACTCTTGTCAATTCGAATGTTAGTTCAAATTTTTCAGTAGTTTGTAGATTGTCTACAGGATATTCCTGAAACGGCGGTTTACCCTTTTCAAAGGCACTTCGGGTGTTTACAACCATGACACAAGGATAACAAACAGCGGCCAGCAATCCCTTATTATACTTGCTTAAATAGAATATACCGCCGTGTAGATTTGCTATTCTATCTCCTTTTTTTGCTTTTATTTGGGAATATACTGCTCGATGGATTTGTGACGCTCCGAACCATTCATTAGAAGGTGCAATACCTGTCTGAATAAACAAATCAAATTCCTGTACTACTTTATAGTAAAGATTTGGTTTGCCTAGATTGTGATTTCGGTAGTATTCGTCTACATCAAACATAACTTGATCATTATACTCCTTGACAATTCGTTTGTAAAGCTAAATCTTTGGTTTGTACAGTGTTAATATGACCGATCAACCCTATCGCATTGATCATAACCTAATTGTGATAAACTAACGATTTTTTTAATAGTCTGTCCGCGAGATAGAAAAATATTTAATTCATCTTTGCCGAATACACGTTTCCATACCAGATCATTCTTGCCAAGTGTTAATTGGTTGGTAAGTACCATATTATTAATACGTGTACAGATAACATTTCCGCGAACAACATATCTTATTTGTTCACCATTTACGGGTGTTAGAGTTACAATTGTTTTCATATTCCGCATTATAGCAAATATTTTACATAGTTTGGTTGCCGTTTGATTGCAAATTTATCACGTTTATATAAAACGCGATTTAGCTAAAGCAATCCGAATTAGTCGTTTTTATTAACAAAAATGAGGATCCTTCCACATGTGGATACAAAGAAAAAAATCCCGACCAAACGAAAAAGAACAGGTAAAGAATAGCATATAGTTGTCACAGAAGTATGTCGAATAATATATATAATATATGTATAAACTAGAGTCTGGCATTTATCCCATTATTGTAGGGTTACTTACTGAGATGGGGATAATATGAAAGAGTTTTCCCACAAGCTCAGTGGGGACCTGAGCTGGCAGGAGTCTTGGCAATATAAAACTATATCAAAGAGTTAATAATTGATCAAATTTGTTTAATTTGGGAAATGCTAATTTTGTTAGGAAAAATGAGGATGTATATGCTATGGGATAAAACTTTGAGTGTGTTTTGTTATTAACTCGTAGTAATAAAAGCCACCAATCGGATCGTCCCCAATCAGCAGCTTTTATTATTCGTTTGCTACGAAACTCCGGAAAGGAGGTAACTTGTATGTCCAAGTTAGATACATACTATCATATTATAGATAGTATTGTCAAGTTTTATCTTGAAATCTCAATTGGTAAATCAAGTGTTTTGATTACTTGTTCGAGTGTTTGCTTTTGTGCGAATGCTCTTTGCCAAGCTAGTGACGGATTGTTTCCGTTACTTGGATAATGTTTCTTTACGTCAGCAATTGAATTTAGATAAGACTTTTGTAAGTCTAAAACTTTATCCAGTCTGATAAATACTTTCTGGTTTCGGATTGATTGATCCTTTTCCATCTCGTTTATTTGCTCCTTTCTTTAAGATTGGTTTCCTAATCTTTTAGATTGATCCGCGAACGTGGGTATTTTATTTGATCAAAACTTACGACTAAGTATAATTCAATACCATCATTCTTACTTGGTCACGCTAGGGAATCCCCTATACGACTCTATGATGTTTTAACCTTATAATCACCTAACCAGTAACCAGCTTTTATAAGGCGAGTATCAGTATACTTAGTCATAAATTAACGAGAATCGGCACAATCCTACTTAAATTAGTTGTGCCGTTCCTTCTCGTATTGTTTCAACAAGTCTAAGGGAATTCAAAATCTGGCGAGCTAAATCAATCCAGATTTCTTATCCTCTAACTACGGATCACTAGAACAGAGCTTGTCTAACTGATTTATTTTTCGATAAAGTATAAGTTTTGATTCCCTTATTTTGATATATCGTGACTTATCCAGCCACTATTATCGCTTTACCTTAACGGATTCATGACTTTCCGGCTTCCCTTGTTTACTAGTACAACAAATTTCACATAAATTACAGTGCCTAAGTTATTTCATCGGATACAACGTACGTTTTAATTAAACGTATAGACTCGTTAACAATGTCAAAGAACTTGGTTCGGTAGGATGTCTTGCTTACGCTCATTCCGTTGTTGCATTAATTAAGCATGACCGAATCAATTTAACAAGCACATCTTACCATCTATAAGATTATATGTAAAGTGTCAAGTTGACCGATTTACAGGAGATTTGGCTTCCTAGTCTTTTTGGATAATGCTTCAATTGCTAAATTGGTCGAATATCTGCATAATATTTTTGCAAGTTGCGGATCATCTTTATTAATAATTGCAGCAGCGCGTCCGACTATTTCCGATTGAATGATCAACCGCAACCTATTGATTAGATTTTGCATTCCAATTCTCTGCAACCCATTCTAAAAATTTTGACAATTTCGTATCATCATAAAATGGATCAATTCCGTCAGGAATTTCCTGATAAAGATCGTTATTAAAGGTTGCCAGTACATCTACATAAGTCTGACCTTTTCTAATTCCCTGATCAACCATTGTTGCGAAACTTTGATTAGCTTTAGTTATGTATTCGTTAAACGTTATCACTTATCTGATTCCATAACCGAAGCATAAGGAAATCGAAGTGCTAGATCCCTTTTAAGTTCAGCACGAATTTGTTCTGATTGAGATTTGGTTTCTGGCGTACCATCGTCATACTTCATACATTCGAAGGCAACCAGTTTTTCTTTTTCGCACGCATAAAAGAACAAATTAGGTTTTTGTTTCTCTACATAGATCGGAGATGAAGGACGTAGTAGACTCATTTTTGAATATTAAAGTCCTCTCTCTATTGCAGATTTAACGGCAGGCTCAAGATCAACTGCTAGATGATAATAATGTCTTGCTTTTTCACGATTTGCGTTTGATTGATGCAAATCAGCTTGAGCATATGCTTCTTCAATAAGTTGTTCGATTATCGAATCGAAGCCATAATTTTGAAACAATATTCTTAAACCCGCTTTGTGACCTTCTTTTATTATCATATCCGTATTTTAACTCAAGATTGTTTGTCTGTCAAGATATTTATCTTTTACTATCCGTAAATTCCAGCTTCTAATCCAAAATTTATTTGGCGGATTTAACAAATAAAAATCCTAACCAGACATATTCAGGAGTATACTGCGAAAGAGTAACTCTTTTTGGAATTAATGTTTTCCACCAATCTCCATTTGCAATAAGTTTTTTTGCTTTGTAGATTTTCATATCGACATTGTAATAGATAGATGTCACAGTTTAATTGCAAATAGATTGCAAATTTGTTGTGAATTTTAATTATGGGATGTGAACAATCTAAGAAAAAATCCCTCTCAAGCAGAAAGTGAAACGATCATAACATCTATTTGTCACGGATTTGTTACAGGATTGTTGTGATTTAATTACAATCGCGGATGAAGAAGAGAACAGCCGGAAGTAGGAATTGATCCATGTGTTCCGGCTGTTCTTTAAAATCTTAGTAGTGTAATAGTTATATAATAAGGTTAAAAATATGGTTTACATGATCTTTGCCCCTCCAGTGGCTTGTGTTTTGTAAAGAGTGTCTGATCTTGACACCTTGCTTGTTATTATCTATTTTAGTAATCAGAATTATTTTGATAAATAAAGTCTTGCTAGTCACTTTATGCAGAACAATCTTGATCAACAGTTTGTTGTACAATGACTTGCTCCACCATTTAAGCCAAGACCTTATTTATCTAAAACACTTTTTGTACTCAGAAGTGTGAAACTGAGCTTTACATTTAATTGGCAGGACTCGGCAAAGTATTCAAATTTCCCTGCTTAGTTAGTTTTAAGCCCAACTAACAACGGCGTTTTAGTTTTGGGAGTTTTTATTATTAGGTACGCTCCCGTTAAACCTTGTTTTAGTTTACATAACGTCCTTCGAAGAGTTCTGCTGTTGCCACGTTTATGTAAAAAATTCAATTTAGGATTTTGCTTAACAACCGCTTGTCTAGTCGATTAAATGTCCAGACTGGTTGAATCCTTTTATTATACCATATCATGTTTAGTTCATTTTGTTTTCAATCCGGCAGGGTACGATTATTGTTTGGATCGCCCTGTGCGGTACATTTCTTACTTACAAAAACATTCTAACATCGGCTTGTTAGTTTGTCAAGACTTTTTTTGCGTAGCTTGGAATTTATTTTATACGTAAATTGCTCTTACTTTTCCCAATCTTTCATCTTCAACCGAATTCAATTCCGGCTTAGGAATAGGTTTAGGAACGGTAATTTTAATTCTTCGTTTTGTTGTAAGTTTTAGAACTGAACATATTAACGGACTAGATTCAGTTTCTTTAGTCCGTTTACTCATTTCGACAAGAATTTGTTCTTTTGTTTTTGAGTTTGGATTGCGCGCCGAATTTTTCATAGATTTAAAATCTTGACCTTTCATCTGTGTAACTTGTTACGGAATCTTTATCACCGTCTTCGTATTGGAAACATAACTTCAACTCTTCTTGTTTGTCATACCAATCTTCCGGCTGTGTTTCAGGAATACTATTTTCCAATTTAGAAATTCCCTTCTGCAAATTTTCGTGCCATCGATTCTGTAGCAAACTCGTAACCCCATGTCCTGCGCCAACCAACCTTGCGTTTAGTATGTAGGACGAATTTACCAATGCTTTTGAGATATTTGATTTTGAAACGTTTAAGCATGGTTCATTTTAACTCTTTGTTAACCTAAATGTAAAGTGTCAAGTTGACTTAAAAAACATGTAGTATTTCTTTTTACCTTTTGTAATACTTCGAATGTTGTTTTGGTTGTTTTTCCGGTTTCACCATACAAATCAACATCGTCCAAGTATGCACTTTCAACAACAGGTAAAACAAGTTCTAAAACTTGCACATATTCAATTAGGTGTTGTTCAAGTTTTAATTTTTCTTTTTCAGTCATAATTTTATTTACTCCTCAATGTTTCCCAATAAGGAAAAATATCAGTTTGTTGCCATTGCCATGATTTTTCTTTAGTCCAACCACCAACTACAAACAACCGTAAAGCGTTATTCAAGATGTGATGTGCATAAGTAGCAAAGTATCCGGCGCTTTGTGCATCACCGTTTTTAGCATATTCTAAGGCTAACGCTGCGTTTTTTCTAGCTTGTCGTGCATATCTTACAACCTCTCCATCTTTACCCATAACTATTTGAACAGAAACAGGTAAATGACTGATACCGCGCTCTTTATCTTTTTGTCGTGACTTTTCTAAGTTAGCCACGATTTTTTCATAAGATAATCTTTCGTCCAAAGTCTCAAGTTTGGTTTCCAGTCTTTCGGCACGTTGCCGCTTTTGCTCTTGTTGCAACTGTTGTCGATTAAGTTGTTGCTGTTTTTGACTCATACAATTAAATCTTCAATTCGATTGAAGTTGATTTCAAGATGTGATAAAGCGATTTCTAAATCTTCGATACATTCTCCATCGAACGCTCCCGCGATATGCACATTTTCTTTTGGCAATTCGCGCATCCAATCATCAATCAAAACATATTCAGAATGATTACCGCCATCAACGAAACGTATTCCATAATCATGTGCGTCCCACATTGTCCAACCATAACCATAATCGTAAAGAGTTGAAATCTTGTCTATGAATTCGGGATTGTAATTATCACGAATCAAAGAATCCATATGCCAATCTTCAAATCGTGTCAGGATTACTTGATCATAATTATGATCGTTTAAATGTTCCAGAACTTTTTCCTGAAGCTCTTCAAATGACGTACCGAATCTTTTATAAGCACTTTCCCACATAGGCTCAACGTGATGCAAGATAAGGATTCCGCCATTCATAAATACATTGTACACTTTGTTAATAACTAGAAGGTTGCAGTTATATTGCAAAATTGTTATAAATAAATTTGGGACGCGAACAAATTAAGAAAAAAATCCCTGCTGGCTAAAAAGAATGTGTGCATTCTAGCATCTAAATGTCACGGAAGTATCACGGAATGATTATAGTATTGTTATGATTTTATTGCGGATCAAGTTTGAGATTTTCTTCTTTTGTGGAATACCACGGAGTATCACTAGGGGAATAAAAATATCTCGGCTTGGAATAGCCTTTCCAATATTCAATGCCACTAATGATCTTGTTTGGAAATACTACGCCGTAGTCGTTTGTGAACGTAACCTTATCACCAATTTTTAGTTGCGGCATTTGTCTATCTTGATTCATTTTTTGGTTTCCGATCTTTTATTTGCATTAATATTGTGATCTTGGCTTGTTGACAATCGAAAGCAAATAGTCCGCTTCGGCTTCGTATTTCGGGAACTTGGCGACGTATTCCTTAATCTTATTCGCAACCTGATCCAGTGTTTCAACCTTAGCTTTACGGAAAGTTAATCTTTCTGTTTTCAATGTCGGAATGTTGGAATATGAAAAACTACCACTGAAATGTTCGACTTCAAATCCGTCAACTATGTTCCCTTTCCGGCTTTTGTAAATCTTTCGATATACGCTAAACCGCGCATATCGAGAATTTTCCAGAATGTTGTTCTCCCATGATTCTCTTGGGTCAAGTGAAATCAACAGGAGAAGACTTGCGCGATCTACGCCGCCAAGTGTACTTAATTGTACACGCACAACAGGAGCGATTCCGGTTAGCTTTTCCTGTAGTTCTTTTTGTGTGTCTTGTGTGATCATGATTTGGAAAACATCTCCTCAATTTGGTTTAATATTGTTTCTTTGTCCGGCGCGTTTAATTCACCTCTTATCCATCGGTCGAAATTGCCGAATTCATACCAATCATTAAATCTCTTAGTAGATAAGACATTGAGAATATGTTCTACTTGTTTACGTCTTAACGGATCAGGTTTTTTCATAATGTCCACATCTTAACAAATCATTTTGTGTTAATGGTTGCGAAATCGTTACAATTTTATTGTGATTAGCTTGCAAATGAAGGCGCAGTTTGAAACAACCGATCTACTTCTGCCCACGCATCAACCGGATTCTTACGTAACACCATTAAAGGTGCAGCACCGCCGCCGTAACGAATTTCTTCGCCGTCCTTCATAGACAAAGCATGATAAAGTGTGACCTCATCGCCATCACTAAAGAAGCCGTTTTCAATTAATTCTTCAAGTGAACCTTGCCAGTCAAGTGATTCACGTTCGGTTCGTTGGTTAATATAGAATAGCTTAAACATAATAATCACATCCTAACATATAAAATTGATTTGAAGGTTGCAACTATGTTGCATTTTGATTGCGAAAAGGTTTGGCATATTGTTGGATGCGTTTATACTCACCAGACCAGCTATATTTGTCAATATTGTCATGCCAAACTGCGATCACTTTCAACAGATTGTTGAAAAATTCTTTACCGTGAGGACTTACCTGACGACGGCGTCTTCCGGTGAAGTAATCGAATTGATATTCATTTCCTGATATTCGTCTTGTTAGATAGTGAGCAAATTCATGTAACAAACTATCTTCTAAAGTCAATTGGAATGGACTGATTCGGGTACGCATGTTGATCGTATTAGTTAACGAAGAGTATGCGCTATGATTTCTGTTCCAGATGATCAAGTTAGGTTTTTCAACATTAAAAACTTCACAAAGTAAATCAAGTTGTGCTTGATAAGTTTCGATCATGTTAGTTATTATATCAAATAAAAATCTTGATATAGTTGCAAACAGGTTGTAGATTTATTGCATTTTTACCATTTAAATTCTGGAGGAGTTTTTGGTGCTTTTCGTGTTCCTAGAAAATGATTATATAGAATTGCTCCTACACGTCCATTACCATCAACAAACGGATGAATTTTTTCAAATTCCTGATAGAATTCTTCCGCTGTCAAATCATATTGAGCACCGAGCAAATTTAAGATTGATTGTTGAATTAGTGTATGCTTAATTCCCGCAACCTGTCCGGCAATCATAACTGGAATCCGACGGAATCCATACATATTTTTTTCCGGTTCAACCAATCTGCCGAGTTGAAGAATGAAATCATGAGTAATTAAGTTTTGTGTTTCCGCAAAGTTCAAAGCAAGGAGCATATTATAAACAGACATTTCTCCGCTTTGTTGGCGTGTACATTCTTTCGCACAAAATTTGATTTGGTTAAAATTCATGACTTCTCTTTATCTCCTTTTTTATCATACTTGTAAACAACCGTTGCCTTGTTAGTTTGTGCCGCCCAAAATGTAACCGCATCATATGTTCCTGAAACCGGATAATAAACAACCGCTTGCGGAATTCCGGAAGCAACAAAATTTTTCAAGGCTTGTTTATGCGCGGCAAAGAAGTTCATTTTTTAGACAACCTCTAATCGTTTGATTTTGATTCCGTCATGTTCCAAAACAAATACGGAATTTGTCAACCGTTCAACCGCGAATGCATAACGCACTTCGCCAGCAAATTGTTTACGGACTTGTTTCCAAGCTAACCTTGCTCCTGTCTTGCTTGTAGCATAAACAAGTCCCAAGATATGTCCCTTGTCTTTTCCGTTGTGTACTGTATAGAGTTCTTTCATAGTTTCTACATTCTATCAAAAATTGCGTAGTCTTTGATTGCAATTATGTTGCATTTTTGTCATGTTTGTTGTTCCAAAATTCGATTAGATGTGGAACGGGAATCCCATATTTTTGATAAATTCCATAAACACCTCTCGGCATTCCACGTCGATCCAGCCATTCTGCTTCGTTACGTAAGAATTCACAGGCAGCATCAACCCGTTTACCCCAATAAGTTATCAACGAATCCATAACTAATCTCGTGCCATGTACAACCGGAAGACCGCTTGCAGCCGTTGCAGGAAGTGATATGTTACCCGCTTTTCGCGCCGCCACAAGATTTGCAAGCGCAAATTCAGCTTCTTGTTTTAAAGCCGTTTCGCTAACGGCAGATAAACAATCAAGCATTTCTTGAGTCATGTTTTCTTGATATTGGAATTCCATTGTTTTATTTTACCAGACCTGAATTCGTTTTCCTGTTGGAGTATGGATAAATACGTTAAACGCTCCGTTTCGAATCGATTGCCATGCATTTTTCCACGCCCATCGAATGTTGCCGGAATAAACTATTGTATTTTCCGGCTTCTCCATTCCGTAACATTTAAACCACCAGATACTTGTTTTGTACATAGTGGAAACATTGTACATGAGGTTAACTTGAAACAGGTTGCGGATTTGTTGCAATTATATTGTGAATTTATTATAACAATCGCGGAACAAGTAAGAAAAAAATCCTTCCAAACGAAAAAGAACAAGCGAATAATAGCACAAAGATGTCACGAAATTATTGTGACTTGATTATAAAAATTGTGCCAATGGTTTTGTTAAACTGTTATTTAAAAAGTTTGGCAACGTCGCTTGTATTTTTGCGTTTTTTAACAGCCTGACGTTTTTATCTCAACGCTTGACCAAACTAACAGTTCAGACTAACTTCCAAACTCGACCAATCAACGTTCGCGGTTACTCCGGTTGCACGTTGCTACTCGTTGACCTTCACTGTTGGATAGTTAGTCTGAATTTGTCAGAATGATTATTCATCCCAAACAAACCTATCTTACCATCGGCAAGGATAAAAAGCAAGTATCAATTTGACCGATCTTTACCGTCGTCGCGCAAATTCGTTAGCGCCATAACCTTGACATTTATTTTGTAACGCCGGATTGACATCAGAAGTTGGCGTACCGGAAAAAGCAGCATCGCCACATTTCCTACACCATGCAACCGAATAATTAAATGGATTACCGCGACTATCTTTTCCGGTTTCGAATCGGCCTAGATCATGCCCCAATGTTGCCGCTTGGTTTTTAACGGTTTGTTTAGTCATTGACAACCTTCTTGCTTACACGCGGTTTAACCTTCGACCATTGCTTTGTACGCTTGTTAAACTTTTGCTTTGGTCTGCGTGATGCGCGTGTTTCATAATGTTCCCGCGCATGTGTAATATTTTCTGTCTTATTGGTTTCGCTCAATGTTTGTGATGTTCCTTTTCTTTTTTATTCAGCAACCGTTTGACACGTGCAACCGCACGATCCTGATTAAAACTGTCTGGTACGCGATAGCCATTTTTTGATGCGCTATCCAGCACATCGTTAATCGCGCACCGAATCGTCGTGGTAGATTGATCAAGACTATTGATTAGACAATCGGCAACCGTTTCAACCGCGTCGGATATAGTGAAGTATAGCTTAGACATTCTCAACCTCTTTCCATATACATGATTTGGGAATTTCGTTTTCATTGTCCTGACATTGTAACAAATTAATTTGATAAGTTGGTTGCAATCTTATTACAACTTGATTACGATTCAAAGCCCCATTTTGCCTTCTCATATTCCGGCATTTGATCGACAATAGCCATACAAAGTTTAGAGATTAACTTTTCAAGCTTGTTATAAAGATCGGATTTGTACACCTCACCTTCAGCCATCTGATAGAGCAAATATTGTAAATGTTTGATCGTTTGAACATGTGACCATTCCGGCCAGTATGCCTTGCGTTTAAATTCAAGCGATTCAACTTTAGCAGATTCGATTCTACCTGCTGCAATGCTTTCCTTGTAACAAGCATTGAAAGCAGAAACGTTTGCACTATACAGCCGCTCGACCATTTCCGTTATTTTAGGAAAGGCATCGACTGGTGCGTCAAATGCACCCGCACCTAAGCCTAAAAATTCGCGGATATAACTGGCGAATAAATAATCAGTATCTACTGATTTACCAGAATCTTCCGCACGTGCGGCTAGTTCGTTCGCCAGCTTGTCTAAAAACCTGTTGTTAGCAATTAGTGTTGACATAACGTTATTCTACCTCAACCCATCGGAAGTTTGGTTGCAAACAGATTGCAATTTTGTTGTGATTTAACTATCACTAATTCCGAGTAGTTCCTTCACCGCAACCCAAGATTGCGCACGTCGCCGGATTGCTTGATCAAATTTACGATTGCTGGACGGTCTTTCCATTCGTGCTCGCATTGTGCGTATATTAACCCATACCTTGTGCAATCCGCCCGTTGTGTTTTCACGCACGAAAATGGTATAGCTTCCGGCTTTTGTGCTTTCCGCATTGTCTATTCCGAATTGTTCCACAAAAGGTTTTGATTCCATTAGTTGATCCTTTTCCATGTTTGGGATTTACTATCGGCCAAAGATTGACAAAGGTTTTGGTTGTCAACCTTAAGCGAATAGTCTACACGCCCCTATTTGACTTCGGCGCGTAGATCGTTAAGTGTTTTACCTTGCACGTTAACCGCGTGTACATAGATATTCACGGCTTTGTGGCCTAGTACGGCTTCACCCCATGTATTGAATGTCATTTCCTTGTCTTGATAGCTAACGGTCTTTGCCGTAACAACCGTCGCTTCCGATCCTTCGTGTTTCAAGATTGAAAACACGTCGCCCGCCTTGATAATGTTTTGTTCAAACATAACCGGAATGCGCGGCAACCCCGCTATTTTGGTCTTGACAACCTTGACGGTTTCCGACTTGGTTTGGACAACGGCTTCGGCCTTAACCGTCGCCAACGATCCGTCATTTCTAAGAACAATGGGCGCTTTTTGACATGGCCGACAAACATATTGATCCTTATAGGTTGTCGGATCAACGATTGTATTCGGGTAAAAAATGCGCGGAACGCTGCACAATCCGCACGTGCGTGAATAGTTTGGACGTTCGTTTGTTGGCAATCCCGCGTAACTTATTACGTCAGGCGCGGGATTAAGTAAGAGAATAGAAGTCTGCATTTTGATCCTTTCGTTGTTTTGTTTCTGACTGTCCGCATTGTATCTGAAAAACGGTTGTATCAGGTTGCAGATTTGTTGTAAATCTATTGCAAATTTGTTATGAGAATTGTTAACAACCTATCGGCTTCTTGACCTTCCAAGCAATCGTCACAAAAAGATTTATCATCATCTTTGCTATTGTCGCAAGGAAATCCATATCCTTTACAATTCACATCTTCGATTTCGTTTTTCATATCATCCGCATTGTATAGGAAATTTTTCTGTTGTTGGTTGCAATCAGATTGTGAAACGATTGCAATTTGATTACAAAAAATATCGTTGCCGGATCATTAAAATAAAGGATTAAATGATTGCTAACAATGCTTTGTTATTTGCGCGTAACATGCCTTAGAATCGATTTGTTTTAGCTTTCCGTATCCTACATAGGTTCAAAACGTTCTAAGGCAATTATGGTACAGAATTGAATATATAGTTTTAAGAAAAATCCCCGTAACAGAAGAACGTCTTCATTATAAACTAAAAATGTCACGGAAGTATCACAAATAGATTGTGTTAATCTTGCAATATTATTGCGAACAAATGTTACTTTAAAACCGTTCCGTAAAGTTCTCGCCCTTGTTTATCAAGCGCAATCGTGGTTGTGCCGTTGTATTCGAATTCGAATTCGACACGAATAACCGGAACATCGTGTTTTCCGGTAAATCCCGAATAGCACGACGTTTCCATTAAATTGACATTGACAAGCTTAGGTGTATTGTACTTTTCCACCGTTTTAGTGGCTTCTGCCAAAGCTTTGATTTGTGATAGTGTTAGATTCATAATCTTGCAATTGTAACTTATAAATGTCACAAAATTATTGCAAACAAGTTGCATATTTATTGCAAAATTATTGCAAAGATCCGGATCAATTAAGAAAAAATCCCTCCCATCCGAAAAAGAATACGCATATTCTAGCATCAGGATGTGTCAAAAGTATCACGAATTTGTTGTGAAATTGTTGCAAAAGTGTGTCGGAAATTATTATTATAAGTCTGGCAAAAAGCGCAAGGGAGCATATATCCATACCATATATACTCTTAAACCTTGCGCTTGAGGGTAATGCTTTTTACTTTTCTCAACCGTGATTTGATTGTAACCTTGCTAACCTTTCAGCATCGTAAACCGTTTGACAATGCGGATTTCCCGCACCATAATTTGCCATGAAGTCTGCGCCCGCACGTGTACGGAAATGTCCTATCACGTAGTTAAATCGTGCGCCGTGACTTTCTTCTGTTGGCACAATAGGCGATCTAAAAACTTCCCGTTTGATAGGTGTGACCCCTACATATATTCTTGATTTTGTTTTCATTGTTTTTATTCCCAATAGGTTTTGCCGGATACCGATCCGCGAACTTTTGTCAACCCGAATGATTCCATAACCGCATCACGATCCTTGCGATTCTGTTTTGCCTTGTCACGTGATGCGATTTTTTTCCGCAACCTAATTGCCGATTTATGATTTTCGGCAATGGTTGTGTTTTCTAATCCGGTAAGAATCGCATCGGCAACCAAAGGATTGCGCACGTCAAGAATTTCATGCCGTCCATGTGAAGACGTGTCAATTTTACAACCATGAAAATCCCATGCTTCGAGTATTCGATAATGCTTATCGATTAAGGTAAAATTGAGCCCAATTGATTCTGTTATGATTTCTTGCGCGATACTACGCGATAAACGATTGTCTTTTTTCATTTTTTGCTCCTAACTTGACCAAACTTTTCGGCAAGGTATGTTGTGCTTTGTAGTCCATTAGAATTGCCGTTATAAAGATTCCGGCAATCATAAACAAGGCGAAATAGAAAAGGTAATCAAGCATAGAATTGTTCCTTGCGTGAATTGTCAACCTAAACAAAGCACATTGTACCACTAACCTAATCGGAAATTGTTGCAATCAGGTTGTGATTTAGACTTCAACCACGAACCCTTGATCGGTTTCGCGGAATTGAACCATGATTTTACCGCAACCACGCCATCCGATAATTTCGGGAAACATTTTGATATCTTCCGGCGAAATCAAGATCGTGATTTTGTTGCCATTGTCGTCGTCGGCAAATCCGTTCAGGAATACGTCCCAAAAAAACGGAAGATATAACATCTGTCCTTCGAATTTTCCCGGTGATGTGATTACACCCGCATTGTTGACTTCGTAGTTGCTTAGAATGTCTAACCTAGTCATGATTTGATTCTCCTTTTAGTTGTACGTTTTAGTGTACGTTTTGTTGCCAACGATCAAGATCAAACGGAATGCTTGGATCGTTTCCGACAAATGAATGGAAATTGATTTGACCATAACGCCATACAAAAGAAAAAATCGCGTTGACGTCTTCCGGTAATTTGGAACGTTCGTCTTGCGATTCGTTTATGGCCGTTTGTGGCATAACCTTAACCTTGCTAGGTTGTACAAATCCAATCCGTTCTAGTCGCATGATTTTGATCCTTTCAATTCAAATTTGGCTTTCCGAATTTAATCCATCGGCAAAAAGGATCGGACTATTCCGATCCTTAAGCGCATGGCGGAAAACTAAGGAACAATGATCGCATCCAATCCGTATCCGCGAAACGTTACACGTGACGCATCGTTTTCGAATTCGGAAAACGTGGAATCATAACTTTTTGCGTAGTCGCGTTCGTCAAGGATGTCTTGCGCTAACAACGCGACTTCTTCGATGCAATCAACATCGCCATTGGCAAGCGATTCTAATTCCGACGTACTTTTCTTTTTTAGTTCCCTTCGAGCTTTTGATTCGTCAAACATTTGATTTGATCCCTTTCGGAAAAGTTTAGTTTGTCAACTATTCGATAGTAAACCGGAATCGATTTCTAATGGTTGCAATTTGATTGCAAATACATTGTGAAATGATTGCGAATTGATTACCAAATCGGATCAAGATTTTTTACTTGTTGCGTTCTAATATGTTTGATCATTATTTTGGTTTGACAATATGCTAGGCTTTCGTTTCCGGTTTCAATTGCATAAGCAATCCAATCAAAACTAGACGCCATTGCAACCGTGTAGCATGGTGTGTAATTGTCTTTTGCGCTTGCATTGGCAAGGATAAACCTTGCATGGTTTAGAATGGTTTGGAATTGATCGGTCATTTTTTGCCTTTCGGTGAAACTAAAAGAATTTGTTTAAAGCAAAACTAAACTACACGATCATCTCTGTTGATTGTCAAGAATCAATTTGACCGTTTTATTTTAATACGTTCGCGGAAGAAGCCAAAAGTAAGAAAAAATCCCTTCCGGCGAAAAGAACGTTCTTAGTTTAGCATCTAATTGTCACGGAATCATTGCAGTTTGATTACAGTTATATTGCAAAATTGTTGCGCACTTAGCTAAAAACAAATCCGGCATGTCGGGATTTACCATGCCGGATTTTGCTTAATCTTTTTGTAAACCTTTGGTTATCCTACTTTGAAGGCAACAACTTTTTGCATACGATTGTATCGGATTTGAATGTACTTTCCGATCAAATCCTGTTTGTTAGCGTATCGACCATCATCGGCAAACGATCCTTGATCGTTCATTCCGCTAACTAGAAAATCCTTGTTGGCATCGAAATCCGCCCGTACCGTTTTTGCGGATTTGTAATCGCGTCCATATGCGGGAACTAATGTCATGATTTTTTGATTCCTTTCAATTCTTCTTAAAACTTGGATTCGCATCGTAAATTTAATTTGTGTTTTTTTCGTTGCAATTGTATTACAGTTGTATTGCATTTATATTATAAGATTAATCCGGTATATCCCGAATCGATGCCGAATTCTTAATATCCGGAAATAAAGGGGTCATAACTATGATTTAATATAGCGTTCTTTTACGTGGAATGGCCGCTAGAATCGATTTGAATTATGTAAAGGTAGGTGTACCTTTACAGATTTGAATGCGTTACAGAGTCAATATGAACAATGCTAACAAAGTAAAACAAATCGCCACGATCCTTTCGGATCAATGGCGACTTGAAAAACTTAAAAGTTGATTTTGGTTTTAATGATTCCACAAAGCATCAAACATTTGCGGATTTTTTTCAAGATCACGATGGAATTCTTTTGCGTATGCATCGGGATCGGCTTGCGCTTGCGCGTGTATCGCCTTACTATCCGTTGACCATGCAAGCGATTTGCGCTTGTTAGGTGTACGCTTGCGCTTGATACCATAAACGGATTCCGCACAAACTGGCCCGATGCCTTCCGCTACACTTTGCGCATCCTTAAGGAATCGCCCGCAAATAATGCAATGATTGAAACGGATTGACCATTCGCGGGCATCATCATAACTCATCTTGTATTCCGGTTTTAGTTTGTAGATTGCGCCGGACTCATAGACTAATTTCCAATTGACTACTTCATCGGAATGGGTTAAGCGATTGCCGGAAATTTGCTCAAGGCGCTTGGCATACAAGCGTGTTTTTTCGCGATTTGGCTTGACTACGTAGATCGTTCCGGTTTCCGGTACACGATAAACGCCAATAGCAAGATCGGTGAAGCTTGGTTGCGCTTGCGGCTTCGTTTCCGGTATACCACGCACAAATTCATTATTCCGATCATGATCAACTTGGAAAGTTTTCCGGTATAACCATTCCGCCATACCCGTCACGGTAAGACCGCGATCATCGATTGTAATTTGCGATTTCGGCATCCATCCTTTATTTGTCAAAACGGCTTTTTCCGTTTCGCGTTCAACTTGGATTTGTACGTTGACCATTGCCATGATTTTTAATTTGATCCTTTCAAGATTTCCGCAAAATGTACTAATGGCCGATCATTGTTTTGATAAATGATCGGATAGATAACAACGACATCTTCCGCGATACATTTGCGACAAAGATCGGCATTACCTAATGGTAATCGATAATTGCATCCTACACAAAGGATTTCCGCGTTGTCGTTGTTTTCGTTTTTCATCTTGCCTATAGTAGATCGGATCGAGATTTTGAAGGTTGCAAACAGATTGCAAATTTGTTGTGAATCTGTTCTCTTTTAATTTCGCGATGCGGTCTGTTTTTTTAGAAAAAATCCCCGTAGCGAAAAGATGCCTCATCTTAGATCAAATTTGTGTCGAAAATATCACGAAAATATTGTAATTTCCTTGCAAATTTGTTGCAATGTACAGGCAAAAGTATGCCGGAATTCCTTCAAGATTCCGGCATATTTCGGAAAGTTTAGTTTTCGTAACGTCTTGACAATTCGTCTGCACCTTTGAGAAACGATTCCAGATTGGTCGTGTAATCACTTATCACGTCCCATCCGTCGTTCCCATAAACGAAATAAACCCATCCGACAAGCTCGGCGTCTTTGTGGTAATACAAACGATCTTCGTCGCATTGCATCATTGCGCCGAGAATTTCCTTGCGTTTCGTGGTAGGCGCGGAAAGCTCTTCACCGTTATCAACGCTCAACGCAAATCCCGCATTTAACGCGTCGGTAACAGTCCGCCGCATTATTGCGCGTTCAATTTTGATTCTGTTTCCGTAGTTTGGCTTCCGACATGATTTTGATTTCCTTTCGATTTTTCAAGATTTCGTTTGTATGCACGATGACAAGATCGGCAGCCGCGCGCCATTGCGTTGCTGCTTTGTGATTACATGATTTTGTATTCTGATCGTACATAATTCAATGATTCAAGCATCCTTATTCTAGATCAAAACAAGATCAAACAGGTTGCGATTAGGTTGCAATTCTGTGTTTATTCTTCGATCTGGATTTCCGCATTGGGATACATTTTTTTCGCAAAGTTGATTGCACCTTGTTGCGTTTTCCAAGCGAAGCCGCCACGTACCCATCCGTTTTGTGATTTGGAAAAAAGCCAAGCTTTCCAAACATCTTTCTTTGTAGCGAATCGTTTGATCAATATGGTTTGATTTGTCATTTTTTACCCGCGATCCGAAATGGATTGGTGGAATACGCGCCTTGCGGTTTCGTTTCCTTGTCGCGCATGGTAAAGAATGATCGTACGTTCGATCAATCGCGGATTGTTCCTTAGCACCTTGCGGTACAAGCGTAAATAAGTAATAGCGTTCGTTTCGATCATTTTTTATCCTTTCACTTTCTTATCTTTTACGATTGTAGCATTACAATTCGGCAAGGCAACGGCTGCGACAAGGAGAGCATAACGCTCGCGATCAAGTTGATCCTTGTAATTCATATCCAAGATCAACGTTCCGAAACGTACAGGTTTATTGCCTCGCATCGCATTCTTGAAAGTTAAGCTTAAGGTTACATTCGCCATGATTTTTTTGATCCTTTTCGTTTCGTTTTGTTTCCGGTTTAGGAAAGCACTAACACGCGTTGGAAATCATCTTCGGGCTCATCATCGTCCCGATCATAATCGACAATGGCGTATCCCGATTGACTATATCCGGATTTATCAATAGGCAATTCATCGATATTGCCTTCTAGTTCATGAACTTGTTTAGTGTGATGGTAGTCGCCATAATCGCTTGAAAAGGTAACGATAGCATCGTTCTCCTCTCCTTCAATTATTCGTTTCAATTCGCCCACCGTAATTGATCTAAACATGATTTGAATCCTTTTGCTTTCGCTTTTTCAAACTTGCCGATCCTTTTATTAGATCGTGCGCGAAGCCTAGCAAATAATTATTGCAGTTTCATTGCAGTTAGGTTGCGAATTGATTGCATTTGCCTGTATTAAAATCATACAGGATGGTTTAACGGTTAAACGCAATATCCGGCATAGTTGGCCCACCAAAACGGCGTAGAACGCGATTATGCGCAATCTAAGGCATAGTCTAAAAAGGTAGGCTAAGGTATAGGTTGACTCCGAAAAATCGTTCCTAGCGCGTACTATTTTTTCATTCATATTGACTGGCCCATGCCATTCTGACAAATATTTGCATACAGTGATTTGTAATCAAATTGCAATCGTTTTGTGACAATTATGGAACGAGATTTGTTCCGATGCATTCATTTTGATTGAGTATTGATTCCGCACAGCGGAAATAATTTGTGTAGTATATTCATACATTCAAGAAGACCGGAAATTTTCATGAGTCTGGCACACGATTTGTCCACTACCTGTCAAATTGACATGTTTTGTTTTCATACGGCACGGAAAATCCAGAGTATTAAATTCGTTCGGTCAATTTGACAGAGCGAAATCAAAAGTATGGAACGATTTTTGCGTGTAATTCTTCGACACAGTTTCGACACATATCTTGATTAATTGTCACAAATCTGGCACGCTTGCGGAATAATAAGAATCAATAGTCTAATCGATCCGACGATATGTCTTAGATTGCCTGTATTTGACCTGTAACACGTTTTTCCGTAAAAGCCTATGTCTAGTATTGACTAGACACGACAAATCGATTGTAGCGCGTACTTATTCCGTACAGTTGGACCCTGCCAAAATGACCGATCCGGTCATACGTAAGTTAAAGAAAAAAATCCCCGCAGCGGAAAAGAACGAGTTCTTTATATCATATAAATGTCACGGTATCATTGCAGATTTCTTGCGATATTATTGCATTATTATTACAGGATCGCGGATAGGATAAAGAATAGAAAACGCCGGATCAAGTCAGATTGACCGATCCGGCGTAAAGGTTACGGAATAGAACTTGCTTACAAAGCGCAATCAATTCCACAAAGGATCAAAGGTCTTCCGCATTGATCACAAAGGTTTTGATCGCGTGCACGTTCCGACGCCACCAATCCGGCATCTTCGGAAAAAGCTTTGTCAATCAAAGTCAAAGCTTGTTTAGCTATAGTTATTTCGCCAAAATCCGAAGGCAATTTGCATTCGCTTAGATAGGCTTGCAAATCGGTTTCGATTGCTAACAAAGTTTTAGCGTTGAGCGCGTTCATAGAAATTAGTTGTTCCAACATTGTTGATCCTTTCCGGATTGGTTTGGTTTAGTCTTGAATGTCAAGAAACATGGCGACAATCGATACGCGCAAGTCAATGTATGCCGCGATCCGGTTAAGCTTTTGCCAAATGTAATCATTGGCAACGGATTGTCGGCGTGCGCCGATCACGATTTCCGATGCGTCGTTTAGACTTTGAATTTCCTTAAACATTGTTGATCCTTTCGGGGGGGTTTCCAAGGTTAAAAATATTTTCGCATGGTCTTAAACCATACGTCAAAATCGATTTCGGTCACGATATTGTGTTCAATAGTGCAATGCGTTTTGTCAAGTGTAACGCAATTGCCTTGAACGTTGATCGTCACGGTTTCCGGCGTTTCCGATTCAATGGGATAAAACGTGTTAACTTTTTGCGCCATGATTTTTTTGATCCTTTCCGGTTTAGGTAGTTCGGCATATGGCGCAAGATTAGGTGCGCCATATGCGAAAGCACCTAACAATACCGCGATTCGAAAATGTCCATCGATTCATCTTGCATGGCCGCATGTTCGCGTTCCATATTCCGAACGGTTTCGGAATCGAAAAGATCGGAAAGCGATAAGACATCATCTTCGCATTCTTGCGCGAAAATTGCGTCTTGGCGCATAGATTCTTGTCGTTCCCGCTCCCGCGTTTCCATTTCCGTTTCGCCATTAAGAATTTCGTAATCAGTCATGAATTCAATCCTTTCAATTTTCCGAAGTTTAGGTTTAGTTCGGCATAACGCAATCCGTGAATTGCGCTACGCGAAACAACTAAACGCCGTATGGCATATCGTATGCACGATCAACGTGCGTTTTATTTATGCCATTTGGATCATAACGGCGTAAATAGGAAATGGCGTTTAAAAGAATTCGCATTCCGTTAACTTGATTAATGGAATATCCGAATGTCGGTTCGCTTACAATTTGCAAGTAAGCTTTTTTAAGAATTTCGATTGCCATGATTTTTTTACCCTTTCAATATCTAAGTTTCAAGCATACCGATACTAACATCCGATTATTGCAATTTCGTGGCAATTACCTTGCAATTACCTTACAAATACGTTCCGAAACGGATTTCCCGATCTGTACTAGAATAATACACGAAATAAACATTGTTTGCGGAATAGCTACGCAAAACATGCCGGAATCACTAGCAATGTATAGCCTAGATCGCTTAGACTTGCCTTGTGCGGCATCGCCGGAAAAGCCTTACTATGGTATGGACAAGCCCCGACAAACGATTCCTAGCGCGTACCGAAATACCTGTCAGGTTGATTGGCCCATGCCGGATTGACCGATCTTGTGTATGATTATCGTACTCTTGCCAGTGTATTCGGAGATCGGTCAAGAAGACCTGGGTTCTTCTTATTTTTCTCCCGTTTTTCCATTTATGGCACGAAAAAGATGTTGCAATCGCGGAACATTTAGAGACAAATTCGCAACACGAATACAACAGTCTCGTGACATTTTCGACACAAATTCGTGCTAAGATGAAGCATCTTCTGCTTGGGAGGGATTTTTCGTCGGGTAGGCTATCCTGTCACACTGACCGTATGCATACCATAC
>WUUC01184110.1_pt1 | contig 22247 bp, 18 predicted proteins | sample 6278441 | NCBI WGS metagenome assembly WUUC01 (sample SAMN13675441, study PRJNA597444) | soil metagenome | isolation source: soil | place: USA: Washington | collected 2017-10
ATTACCGGCATCGGCGTCCGGACGATCGCGACGACCTCGCGATCGACGGCGAGCCGCGCCACCAGCCGTCTGCCAACCAAACCGGCTGCGCCAGTGACCACGATCGTCATCGTCCTGGCAGCGCCGCCTCGTGCGTCTTGAGCCATTGATCGAGAAACAGCAGATTCCAGATCTGCGCAGTGCCGTCGCGCTGCTGCAGATGCCGGGCCCAGATGCCCTCGATGTGCCGGCCATCGAAGAAACGGCTCAATTGCGGCGAGCGCAGCCGCTCTTCGACCGCCGGCCTGAGTGGACCCGCCATCCAGTCGCCGATGGGCACGCCAAAACCCATCTTCGGCCGATCGATGAGCGGCGCCGGGTAGCGTCGCTTCGCGAGCGACTTCAGGATCGCCTTCTTCTCGAAGCCGCCCGCGGCCGGCTTGAGCTTGAACTCGGATGGCATCGTCGCGGCAAGTTCCACTACGCGATGGTCGAGGAGCGGCACGCGGACTTCCAGCGAGTTGGCCATCGCCGCCACATCAACCTTGGTCAGGATGTCGAAGGGCAGATACTGCATCAAGTCGAGATACTGCAGCCGTGTCACGACCGGCGCGCCGGCCATGTCCAGCAGCGCCCGCCGGCGCTCGTCGACATCGCGGACCAGGCCGCGGAACGGCTCGCGCCACAGCCGGCGCCGCTCCGCGGGATGAAAGTGATGCGCGGTCGTCGATTGATGCTCGTAGAGCTGATCGACGAGCGACGCCGGCGCGACGGCCCGACGCGCGCGGCGATAGAACAGGCCGGCGAGCTCGCGGAACCAAGTGTGCTTGCCGCGCACGCTGGCAGGCGAGGCGGCATCCTGCAGGCGGTTCAGCACGTACTCGTAGCTGTTGTAGCCGGCAAAGTTCTCGTCGCCGCCATCACCGCTCAACACCATCTTCACGTGCTGTCGCGCCATGCGCGAGACGTAGAAGGTCGGGATCGCCGACGAATCGGCGAAGGGCTGGCCGTAATGGCGGACCAGCGTCGGCAGCAGTGCCAGCGATTCAGCGTTGACGATTTCGGTGTGATGCTCGGTGCCGTTGAGGCGCGCCACCGCCTCGGCGTGCACCATCTCGGAGAAATCGGCCTCACGAAAACCGATCGTGAAGGTCTTGACCGGTTCCTGCATCAGTTCCGCCATGTAGCCGACCACCAGGCTCGAGTCGATGCCGCCGCTCAGGAACGCGCCGAACGGCACGTCGCTCATGAAGCGGATGCGAACCGCCTCGCGAATCTCCGCATCGAGGCGCTCGCCCCATTCCTCGGCCGACAGCGATCGATCTTCGGTGAAACGCAGATTCCAATAGCGGCGCTCATCAACGCGGCCGGTCGTCAGATCGACGATGGCGACGTGACCGGGCGGCAGGCAACGAACCCCCTGGTAGATCGTTCGAGGCGCGGCAATGTATTGCCAGGACAAATAGTCGTCGAGGCTTTCGAGATCGATCGCGAACGGTCCGAAGTGCTGATAGAGCGGCTCGAGCTCGCTTGACCACACCAATCGCCCGTCGCGAACGGTGTAGTAGAGCGGCTTCTTGCCCAGCCGGTCGCGGGCGAGAACGGCCTGTTGCCTGGTGAAGTCGACGGCCGCGAAGGCAAACATGCCGCGCAACCGTGACACCGACTCCGGTCCCCATTGGAGATAGGCGTTCAGCACCGCCTCGGTATCACTGCGCGTCGTGAATCTGCGCCCGACTCCGCTGAGTTCGCGCTCGAGCTCGGCGAAGTTGTACACCTCGCCGTTATACGAAATCAAACCCTGCCGATCCGCGCTCCACATCGGCTGGGTGCCGCCCTCGAGGTCGACGATCGACAACCGACGATGCCCGAACACGATCTTGCCGCTCGTCGTGACGGCGCCGCCGTCGGGCCCGCGATGCTGCAAGCAGCTCGTGCCGGCTTCGACGAGGACGCGATCGGCGTCAGTCACGTCGCGCTCGAGCGCGATCAGTCCGAAGATGCCACACATGAGACGTTACCGCGGGCGGCGGGCGCGCTGCAGCGCGTCCTCGAAGCCGGCAACAAAGCGCGGGACCGAGAATTCGGCAATCCGGCGTGCCGCGGCTTCTCCGAAGCGGCGTCCTTCGTCCGGATCGGACAGCCACCGGAAGAGGTGCCGGGCGAGCTGCAGGGCGTCGCCGGGATCGTAGTAGAGCGCTTCCTGCTCCGGGCGCGCAACGTCGAGCGCGCCGGAGAGGTTCGTGGAGATGCAAGGCAGGCCCGCCGCCATCGCCTCCATCATGGCGTTCGGCATGCCTTCATAGTCCGAAGGCATCACGAAAATGTCGCTCGCGTCGAGCATGTCGCGAACGGCGAGCGTTCGTCCCGCGAAGATCATGTTCGACAGGCCATGACTCGCCGCTCGTGCCTGCACGTACGGCAAGGTCGGCCCGTCGCCGCACACCAGCCACACAAACCGGCGCGGCGCGCCACGGTTGACGAGCAGGCGATTGGCCTCGACCAGTGAAAACTGCCCCTTCTCTCTCGAGAAGCGGCCGACGTTGATGATGACGACCGCGTCGGCAGGGATGTGGTAGTGCGCGCGGACTGCCGCGCGGGCGGCGGCGGATTCCGCCGCCGATCGGACGGGCACGTCGATGCCGTTTGGGCACACCTCGATGTTGGCTGGATTCATCCGCGCCCAAGCGGCGTGATCGCGCTGCAGCAGCGTACTGTTGGCGATCACGGCCGAGACGCGGCGGTGCATTTTGCGGTGGGCTCGCTGCAACAGTCGTGGGAACGGCGGGTCGGTCCAGCCGTAGTTAGGATTCACCGTGCGAATGCAGAAGACGATGTGCGGCACGCGGGCCAGCGCCGCGGCCAGAAACGTAGTGACCGACATTTCGTGTCCCCACCCGACCACGACCTCCGGCCGCTCGGCCCTAAAGTCTCGGTACAGTTTGTAAACCTGTACAAGCTGTGATGACCGCGCGTTCCTGTTGATGACCATCCCACCGAGGGTGCCGGCAAACGGAAAGCCTTTGGTATACCTGTCTGGATCGATAGTCATGCCTTGGCGATAGAGGTAATTCAATTCGGGAAAGATCTCGGTCACGTGATGCGTCAGTTGCGTGGACACCGCCGTGCACAGGTGCTTCAGCTGGGTTTGCGTGCCGCCGACATCGAAGCTGCTGGTGACATGAAGGATCGTCCCGGGGAGGGCGCGCCGGGATCGCGGCCTGCGATGCCGCAGGCGGTACCCTTCCCGCCATGCCAGGTTGCGAACCCGATCGTGGAGTCCCCAGATCTCGGCACGCGCCCGCCACCACAGTCCGGTGATGCCACGATAGAGAACCGTGCGTGCGAAGGGCGGCAGCGTCCGCCAAAACTGCCGGATCAGGGTCACGCGGATCGCGTCAGGCGCATCGATTCGTCCAGCACCTGCTCGAACGTCATGAGCGACCGCTCGACGGAAAATTCTCCAACGCGGACTTGGCCGGCGGTACCCATGGCCTTCGCCTCGTCGGCATGTTCGATTAGCCACTTAAGGTGTTGCGCGAGACCCAGGGCATCGCGCGGCGGGTAATAGCACGCCTCCTGGCCGTCGCGCGCGACGTCCGTCGCGCCTGACCGCTTCGCCGACACACAGGGAATGCCGAGGGCCATTGCCTCCATCATCGCGTTGGGCATGCCCTCAAAATCCGAGGGCATCACGAAGATGTCAGTGGCGCAGAGAATCTCACCGACCTCCGCCGTGCGCCCGAGGAAGCGGATATTGGTTGTGCCGTAGCGTTCGGCGAGCGCCCGCACATCGTCAAGCGTCGGGCCGTCACCGCACAGCAGCCACACGAACGGGCGGTCGATGCCGCGCCGCAACAACAGCCGATTGGCTTCGACGATCGAGTGCTGTCCTTTCTCGCCGGAGAAGCGGCCGACGTTGGTGATCACTGTCGCCCGGGTATCGATGCCGAGTCTGACCCGCACCCGGCGATTGGCCGCAGCCTTGTCGGCAGCACTGATCGCCGCTGCCGCTACGCCGTTGGCGCACACGGCAATGCGTTCGCGCGGCACGCCAGACCAGGCCGCATGATCGGCCTGCAGCATCGTGCTGTTGACGACCACCCGCGTCGTGAGCGGCGACATCCGCCGGTGCGCGGTGTGCAGCATGTCGCCCAGGAATTTCGGCACCCAGAGATAGGTGGGATTCACGGTTCGAATGCAGAACACGATGTGCGGGACGCGCGCGATGCTCGCCGCAATGAACGCGGTGACGCACATCTCGTGTCCCCACCCGACGACGATCGACGGGTTGACGCGCCGGATGTCCTGCAGCACCTTGTAGATTTGTACCAGTTGCGACGATCGATAGTTCATCCGCATCACGAGGCGGCCCGCCGCGCGACCGAGCAGGCCGCCGCGAACGTAATGATCGCGCTCGACGGCGACGCCCCGGCGATACAAGTAGTTCAGTTCCGGAAAAATCTCGGTGGCCTCGTGCCGGTACCGTGCCCCTGGGAATTCGCAAAGGTTGCGAATCTGCGTCTGCGTTCCGCCGAGGTCGAAGCTGCCCGTGACGTGAAGGACCGTCTGGTTATGGACCGCACGCGGTGCGCGGCCGCGGCGGAGACGATGCGCCTGCGCCCACACCAGCCGGAGTACCGGCGTGTGGAATCGGAGGAACGCGCCCCAGAGGGTAAGTGCGAGATGGTCGAGGCGTCGCGCCTCGGGCCACATCTCACGCGCATTGGCACGCTGGTTCCACAGCGATAGATAGCGCCAGCCCTTGACGCTTCGCCAGAACCCACGAATCAGAAAGTGGTTCGAGTGGATGAGGCGCTGATAGATGCGGTAGCGGATTGGCGTGGGAATGCGGCGCCATAGCCAACGTGCCAGCCGGCGCGGCAGGCCCTGCGACAGCGGGCCGGTTTTGTTGGCGGACGCGGCTGAACTCACGACAGGTGATGCTGCAGACTGGCCGCCACACGCTCGGCGGTATGGCCGTCCCACAACGCAATCGCCTTGCGCTTGAGCGGTACGTGCAGCGATTCGCTCACGATGGAGGAAATTGCCGACGGTTGCACCAACCGGTTGGTCCCGGCCGTCACGGTAATCGGCCGTTCGGTCGTGTCGCGGATCGTGAAGCAGCGAATCCCGAGATAACTGGTTTCTTCCTGAACGCCGCCGGAATCGGTCACCACTCCCGCGCTCGCGCGGACCAGGCTCATGAACTCGAGATATGACAGCGGGCCGAGCAGCCGCACGCCGGCATCTTCCAGGATCAGCCGATGACCGGTTTCGCCCAGCCGCTGCGCCGTCCGAGGATGCACGGGAAACACCACCTGGACACGCCGCTGCAGCGCGATCAACTCGCGCACGATCACCGCGAGCGGCTCGGGCCGATCGACGTTCGCCGGTCGATGCATCGTGACGACGATGAACGGCTGTGGCGTCACGCCGATGCGCTCCGCCATCGCGCACGCGGCAATCCGGTGCTCGAGTGCGCAATACGCATCGATCATGATGTTGCCGACACGCTCGATGCGTCCGGCCGGCACGCCTTCACGCTGCAGGTTCGCATCGGCATCTGGGGACGGCGTCCATAACAGATCGGCGATGGCATCGACCATCAGCCGATTGAGCTCTTCGGGCATCGAGCGGTCGCCGCTACGCAGCCCGGCCTCGAGGTGGGCCACGAACAGGTTGAGCTTCTTCGCCGCCAGGCACGCGGCCAGTGTGGAGTTGACGTCGCCAACCACGACCACGCCGTCGGGCGGCGTGGCGGTGCAGGCGGCTTCGTACGCCACCATCACCGACGCCGTCTGCGTGGCGTGGGTCTGTCCTTCCGCGCGCAGGCGGACGTGCGGCTCCGGCAGATCGAGGTCGCGCATGAACACATCGGCCATGTCCGCGCTGAAGTGTTGGCCGGTATGGACGAGCACCGGCGTGGCCCAGCCGCTGCTTGCCAGCTGGTGAAAGAGCGGGCCCACTTTCATGAAGTTCGGCCGCGCGCCGGCGACCAGATGAATTGTTTTCGTGCTCATCGGTCCCTGCCGGTCAGCTTCTCGAGGATGGCCGCGAACTGACGCGTGGTGGTGTCCAGGCTGAATTGCCCATCGGACGCACTGGCCACTGGCACCGTGGTGCCGGATTCGTGCGCCTGCAACCGCGCGGCGATCGCGCCGGCAATGGCCGCCACGTCTCCGGGCGCCACCACGAGATGGCCTCTCGCCTCCAGCACTTCCGCCGAGGCGCCGCGCGACGGCGTGATGCCGAGAATCGGCCGTTGCACCATGAGGTAGTCGACGATTTTGCTCGGCAGGAACACATTGGTCTCGGCCGCGGCGTCGAGCAGGATGAGGAAATCGCTGTCGCGCATGGCGGCTAAGCTTTCAACATGCGACGCGCGCGAGCGGAAGGCGACGATCGATTCGAGAGCCAGCTCAAACACCCGGCACCGCGCTTCGTAGAGCCCCGAGCCCTCGCCGACCAGGACGAATTCAAGCCGGCCTTCCAGATTCCGCTCGCGATGCAGCCGCGCGATCGCTTCGAACACCGCATTCGCGGTCCGTAGGCCCACGAATAGGTTGCCAACGTGGGCGAGGCGCAGTGGCCGGGGCTCCGCGCGCGGTGGCACGAGACGATCCGCCGCCGCCAACAGATCGGGGTCCATGCTATGCGGCACCACGAACGCCTTCGAGCGCCATGCCGCCGGATACTTTTTCATCACCAGGTCGGCGGCATACGCATTGGTGAAGACGACGGCATTGGCCCGTTCGACCACCGCGGCTTCGCGCGCACGCTCGATCGCCTTGAGCTCGTCGATCGCATCCGCGTCATACAGGCTGTCCACCCAGGGGTCACTGAAATGCGCGATCCATTGCAGCCGGGGCCGGCGCTTCGCCACCTCGAGTCCCACCAGATGATCCCGCCACGGTTGCGCGAATGTGATCAGCGCGGCCGCCGGCCGCCGCAACAGATGGTCTGTCGCCCGGCTGGCGCGCATCACCCACAGTTGGTCGGGAGTTTTGTCGGTTTCGCCACGCCACCACTCCACGACCTGGCGCCATGAGGCGCCGCCCTCGCGGTCGGCCGTGCTCAAGTCGATCGGCACGAGAACGTAGCAATCGCCGTAGAGCTCGCCCAGCTCGCGGTCGATGGTGTCGGCCGGCGCGAGACTCTCCAGAGTCGGGGTCACCACGCTCGTGGACCACCCGAGACCGCGAAGCCCCTTTAACAGACGGGCCACCTGGATCGATCGCGGGAACAGCGCCGGCGGCATGCACCACGACACCGCAGTGAGGTGGCGTGTTACGTCCATGCGCAAAGCCATTGTTCGAGCACCAGCATGTGCCACAACCGGTGGCGATCGTGGTTGGCCGCCGCGGGGCCGGTGCCGCGATCGAGCAGCGAGCGCAGGCCCTCGACAGTGAACCAGGCGCGGACGCGCGCCTGCGGCCGGAGGATCGTGTCGCCGGCCCACGCGGATAACCGCGACGACAGCCAGTCATAAACCGGAACCGGAAAGCCTTGCTTGGGACGCGCCAGGATGCCTGCGGGCAGCAGCGGCGTCGCAAACTCACGCAGTACACGCTTGGTCTGAGAGCGGCCGTCGGCGTCGACACCCACTTTGGCCGCCAGTGGCGCGCGCGCGGCCCACTCCACCAGCCGATAGTCGAGAAACGGCGTGCGTAACTCCAGCGAATTGGCCATCGACATGCGATCGGCTTTCATCAACAGGTCTTCAACCAGCCAATCCTGGCAATAGAGGTACAACATCTGGTCGAGCGGGTGGCGGCCGCCGCCGCGTTCGAGATGACGACGCAGCACATCGACGCTGTCGGGCGCGTCTGGTGGCGCCAGGAACAAGGCGCGCTTGTCAGCAGAATCCATGTAATTGGTCATGTGCGGCGGCAGCAGGTCGCGACGCAGATCGCCGCCGCCGGGCGTAGACGCTTCACGGGCGCGCCACCAGCGATCGAAATCGTAGCCGGCGAGGATTTCGTCGGCGCCTTCACCAGACAGCACCACCGTCACCGATTGACGCGCCAGGCGGCACACGTAGTAGAGGGGCACCGAGGCGAGATCGGCGAGCGGCTCGTCGCTCAAGCGCACGAACTCGGGAAGGAAATCAAGGAACTCTCGCTCGCCGATCTCGATCTCGTCGTGATCGGTCCCAAGATGGTCGGCGACGCGGCGGGCGAACGCGCGTTCGTCGGTGGCAGGACTGCCGGCAAACGAGACGGCGAAGGTTTTGACCCGAGGGTGCTGCTGAGCGGCGACCGCGGCCACGGCGCTCGAATCAATGCCGCCGCTGAGCGTAATGCCGACCGGCACATCGGCAATCATCCGCAGACGCACTGCGTCGCTGAACAGCTCGCCAAACCCGGCCACCAGATCGTCATCGGCCGCCGCCGGACCGCGCGGAATGTCCCACCAGCGCGTGATCACCGGCGCCGGCGCATCGGTTGAAATCGTCAATCGGTGTGCCGCCGGCAGTTTGGCAATGTGCCGCCAGATCGTGTGCGGCGCCGGCACATAGCGGAACGTCAGGTAGTCCCACACGGCGCGGGGATTGACCTCGCGCGCCACCGCCGGCAATGCCAAGAGCGCCTTGATCTCCGACGCGAACGCGAAGACGCGGCCGTCCCAGTAGTAATAGAGCGGCTTGACGCCCATGCGGTCGCGAACCAGATGCAGCGTCCTGGTGCGCAGGTCCCAGATCGCCACCGCAAACATGCCGTTGAGCTCGTGAAAACCGTCGAGGCCGCGGCGCCGGTACTGTCGAAGGATCACTTCGGTGTCCGACCTGGTGCGGAAGGTCTCACCCTCGGCCTCCAGACGGCGCTTGACCTCCGCGAAGTTGTAGATCTCGCCGTTGAACACCACGTGAATCTGGCCGTCCTCGGTGGACATCGGCTGATGGCCGCCGGGCAGGTCGATGACGCTCAGCCGCTGCATCCCGATCGTCATGTCGGCATCCGCGTAGGCACCGGCATCGTCGGGCCCGCGATGGCGAATCGCGCCGCCCATCGCGGTGACCAGCCGGACGCGTGTCTCCGTGTCCGCCGGATATTGGAACATGCCCGCGATACCGCACATGACAGGGTCAGCGGGGCGTAAACCGGCGCACGGCGTCACGACCGTGGAGCGTCGGAACCTGGTACTTGGCGATCACGTCGAGCGCGCGTGCGAAGGGACGCTGGCCGGCGACGTGCGATGGATCGGCGTAGTAGGTCAGCAATCCGGGGAGCCGTTGCTCGCTCATCCGCTGCACCGTTTCGGCAAACAGCTCGTAGTACTCGTCGCGCAACGCGTACTGCGTCCGGTCGCTGAGATACGTCCATGAGTCCAGCAGCGTCGTTGGATTGCGATACGAACCCATCGTCGGCAGCTCGGCGAGGCCGTGCCCCACATCCACCACCGGCCCTTTCGACAATGCCGTGGCCGGCGTGGTGGTCGAGCAATACCGATATCTGAGTTTCTGCACGGTTGCGTAAATCAGCCGCAGCTGCTCTGGCTGTTGAAACGAGCCGAAATGCGGTGCGCGAAAGCCTTCAGGCGCGCGGCCGACGACGTTGCGCACCAGCCGATCGCCCAGTTGAATGTCGGCGATCACCTCGGCCTCGGTCAGCTGCTCGTAAAACGTCACCGGCCAATACCGGCCGTCGCGAAACTCCGCATGCGCGCGCCCGCCGTGGTTGAGGAACTCGGCGCCGGCATCGGCCACGCCCCGCCACACCTCTCCGCCTTTTTCCAGTTGCGCGCCTGGCACTGCGTATCCGGCGGCAATGCCGCGGCGGCGAAGGTCACGATCGAGATCGGCGACGGCGGTGATGTCGCCGTCGGTATCGCAGTCGAACGTCAGGATCAGGTACAACCGATCGACGCCGCAGGCGCGGCATAACGACGCGTATGTTTCGATCAGCTCTGGAGTGGGCGGCCTCGTGGTGCGGTCGCCCGCGCCGCTCAACCACTGCCTGAGACGCGTCAACATCTCAGGCACGCTTCACCGCGGTCGTCCACAGGCTCCATCCCCAGCGGCGCGCGAGGGCGTTGACCGCGGCTTTCGCCATGCGCCGGGTGCCGAGCTCGTTGCCCCACGCGTTGAGGATGTTCGGGACGTCGGTGCCAAGCACGCGCACGTCGACATCGTCGAACTGGCGGAACAACTCACGTTTGATCTCGCCGGCGGTGACTGGCCAGGTGTAGGGATTGCCTTCGCGGCGATCGCCATCGGTGTAACGGCTCGCCAGTGCGAGGTCGTCGAGCCATCGCCGCTCGAGGTTGACAAACCCTTCCTGCCAGCGAATGACGACGCGATAGAGCAACGACTCGCGGTTGTAGAGCATCACGCCAACCTTTCCGCCAGGCCTCAACACCCGTCGCAGCTCGCTCAGGGCGTTGTTGAGACCAGGCGAATGGTGCAACACCCCCCACGAGTACACGTAGTCGAAGCTTGCGTCCGGAAAAGGCAGCTGTCCGCCGTCGCCTTCGCGAATGGTGCCGGCGAGACCGAAGATCTCGAATCGGCGGCGCGTCTGCTCCACCGCCACGCTATTCAGGTCCAGGGCCGTGACGCGCGCACCGTGCCGGCTCCAGTTCATCGCCATGCAGCCCATGCCGCAGCCGACTTCGAGCACGTCACGGCCGCAGTAGGCGGCGTAGTCGAACAAGTTCGAGAAGGGACCGAGCGCGCCATGCAGCGGCTCGTTCCACCGGTAAAAGGTCGCATCGGCACGCTCGAAGAATTCACGGCTCCCCAATTCGATCTGGTCGCGTCGTCCAGCATCGCCGTACAGCGTGTTGCCATGTTCATCGCCGTAGGTCATCGGAAAGTCCGCCCACCAGCGACGGACCGCTTCCCTGACCTCCTCGCTTTCGCGTTGAATCGGGAGGCTCATGCCGCGGTCCCTCGCAGCCGATCCCACAGCGCGAGCGTGGCGGCGACCGGCCGGACGCCCATGGCCAGTGCGCGTTCGAAGATGCGTGTGCGCGCCAGCCAGCGGCTGACGTCGAGACGACGACCGAACGCGGTCGTCACTTCGAACACCCGCCGGCGGCCGTTGATGACCAGCACGGAATCGCGGTCGCGCAACAAGCGCCGCTCCGCTGCTTCGCATCCCAGACCCAGCGCATCCGGAAATACCAGCACGACGTTCTGGTACCCGGCCGCCTCGGCAGCGAGGTTGTGGCCCCACGTGCGCGGATTGGTCAGATCGGCGCGCTCGAGTCGACCGAACCCGCCCGCGAGCTCACTCGCGATCTGCGGGCCGAATGCCCGGTCCACCACGAGATCCGGCGGACCATTCGCAGATAACTGGCGCGCCGCCGCCGCAATCATCGCGAGCTGGTACGCAAGTGTTCTCGGGTTCGCGTAGTGATCGCGATGCACGATCAAGTGTCCTCGCGCCCCGGGGCGCTCGAGCCATGCGGCGAGGCGTCCACGCGGATCGCCATCGCGATCGCGGCCGTGGTACGCGAACAGGAAAAATAAAGTGCGACCCTCTCGTGGCGCGATCGTCCAGGACAGAGACATCGTCGCGGTCATTTCGTCGCCAACAGGTAGAGCGACGACGCCTGGCGCCGAAATAACGCGCGGCCGACGATCGAAAACAGGTCATCGACGAGCTTGTATTTCCTGATGCGGCCGTCGAGGCGCCAGTCCGGCGGGCCCCAACCCAGGTAGTGCGTGTCAAGCAACGTAAATCCCGCCTGCGTCACCTTCGCACCGATGCTCTCGCCGGTGTAGAAGTGGCAGTGATCGGTGCCGGCCAGTGAAGCGGGGTCGCGACGATACGCCACTTGCCACCACCACGCGCCTTCATTGGGTGTGCCGAGAATCAGCAACCCGCCGGGCCGCAAGATCCGGCGCACGGTTTGCAACGCGCGGACGTCCTCTGGAATGTGCTCGATCACGTGATTGAAAAAGACGATGTCGAACGCGGCGTCGTCACTGGGGAAGTCGAGGATGTCGGCGGCGAAAATCGTTGCGCCCGGATTCCGCCGGAGGGCGCGCACCAGACGCACGAGGTTGTAGTCGCTCCCATAGGCGTGCGCGGCGTAGCGCGACAGCCACGCCAGGTTGTTCCCGTCCCCGCAACCAAGGTCCAGCAGCCGATCGGCGACGGCCAAACGTCGTCGCGATAAGTGCCGGGCAATCGCGCCCTCCACATACAGACGCCGCTTCTTCAAGTGGTGACGCCAGGGGCTCGACTGCTCCGGTGGTTGTTCCGCCTCGTACCAGTCCGGCTTCACCTGGCGCGCCGCCTCGATCTCGGACTGCAGCGCCTGCCAGGCGCGCGCCAGGATCGGAATGCCCTGCTCGAATCGCACCGGCATCCCGCACGAGCGGCATCGCGCGCTTTCGCCGTCGCCTTCGAGCGCCGCGGCGCTGCAGGTGGCGCAGCGCAACGCCGCCAGTGCCGGCTCGTTCATGCCGCGGGCCGCATGAATCGTCGGTACACCTGCACGACTTTTTCTTCCGTCCGCGCCGGCGCCCAGCGCGCCTGCGCATGGGCGTACGCACGACGACCCAGCGCTTCGCGTTGATCATCGTCCATCATGAGTTGGTGAATGGCGTCGCGGTAGCCGTCAGCCGTGTTCGAGACGAACCGGATGAAATCGGCTCCCGCCAATTCGGGGACGGGTGGGCCGCTCTCACGGTGATTCATCACGAGCGGCAGGCCCGTTAGCAACGCTTCGAGCACCGACTTGTTGAGCTCCCAGTACTCGGTGTGCACGGCAAACATGTCGAACGACGGCAGCATCGCGCACAGCTCGTCGTTGGGAACCGCGGGACGGAAGATGATGCGGCCTGGCGCCGCCCGTTCGGCCAGCGCCTGCAGTCGCTCGCGCTCCGGACCATCGCCGACCACGGTCAGCTCCACTCCGGGTAGCTGTGCCACGGCCTCGATCAGTCGATCGGGCTTCTTCTCGCGAATCAGGCGGCCGACACAGACAATGCGAAACGGGGTGCCGCGCTGGTAGCTCGTTTTCGCTCGCAGGTGCCGGCCATTGAGGATGTTGTAGCAGACCTCGATGCGCGTCACACCGTGCCGCTGCAGATACGGGACGATCGGCTCGTACACGGGCATCACGAGATCCGCCGCGCGCAGGCCTGTGCCCTCGATGTAGTCGAAGAACGCGTTGTGATTGCGCTGCGCCGCCGTCAGCGGCGTGGTGACGAATCGCCGGACCGGGTTGACATCAGGATTAATGTGCAGCGATGCGACGTACGGAACGTGAAGCTTGGTGCGAATTCTCGAGGCCAGGTACATGTTCCAGTCCGCGCCATGGCAGCGCACGAGCTGCGGGCGAATCTGCCCTGCCAACGCGACGCCGGGACGTGCCCAGTCGCGCAGCGGTTTCTTCCACCAGCGCCGCCAGGGGCCGCTGATCAGCTGGGGTTGTTCGGGCAGGTTATGAACCGCCAGCCGCGCCCGGCCCACCGTGCGTTGCAGCATCGTCAGATCGGGACGATCGTCGGTGGTCGTGACGATGTGCACCTCGTCAAAGAGCTCGCCGGGGTTGTAGTAGTTGGGCTGATATTCGCCCTTCACCAGGATCTCGGTGATGCGATCGGGAATAATCACCATCAGCCGCTCCGCGCTCATGCGCCGAGGGGCCGCCGCGCCGCGAGCTCGACCGACGGCCGGGCCGGATTGAAGTAGTTCATCCACTCACCCGGCGACGTGAACAGCCGTCCCAGGTGCATGCGTTTCTGGTTCATGCGGTCGTACAACTCGAGGCCGTTGCGCCGCAGCTCGCGCATCACTTCCCAACTGCCCCGCTGAAACACCGACGATGCGAAGAACGCGGGGTCCTTGCCATGTTTGCGAATCCGCCGCGCAGCCGCGGCGCGGCTGAGGAACGGCCGCCAGGGAATCTGATAGTGAGCCTCTTTGCGCCACGCCGAATAGTTTGGACACACCACGTAGATGGCGCCGCCCGGCGCCAGCAGTGACGCCGCCCGCTCGAGGATGCCGGCGAGATCGGCAACGTGTTCGAGGACGTTCCAGAAGGTCACCGCCTCGAACTGCCGGCCAGTCAGTGCCGGATGGAAGATGCCGCGATCGAGAAAGACCTCGGACGGGAGATCGGCCGGCCGCTCGCGCGCCAGCCGCTGCCTCGCGCACGCGATTTCAAACGGCGCGATCTCGGTGCCAATCGCATCGAACCCGCGCTGACGCGCGAGGACGACAAAGCTGCCGTAGCCGGCGCCGACGTCGAGAATGCGCGCGCCCGGCGGCGTGCTTGCCGCAACCACCTGGCACGCGTAGTCGGCAAACCCGTCGCCGACGTGTGCGTTGAGGTGAAAGTCGATTTCCGCGGCTCCATAGACGCCGGCGTACTCCGCTTCGAGATGCCGGCGGATGTGGTCCCGCGACGCCATCCCGGTCGGCCCGCTCACGATCGCTTCTCGCACACGAAAACGTGACGAAACGCCAATCGGCTCAACCCAGGCACGCTCGAGATCCATTCATCGAGCATGCGGCCACCGAGTCGCCGCGACAGTAACTTGATCAACCAGGGCGCCATCAGCCATTTGATTGTTGCGGGACGGTCGCCCCACATCGGCAGCAACTGGAAGCTGCGGTGCACGACGACGCGGAGCTGCGCCGCCTCAATCATCGTCAGCATGTCGCGCACGGACACGTGGTATGGCGTCGCGAATTCCGGGTACGCGCGCGACACGATGTTGTTGAGCGAATGAACATTGCCCAAGTCGAGCAGACAGCGTCCGCCCGGTCGAAGCACACGCGCCATTTCGTCAATCACCTCACCGACGTTCGGAATGACGTACAACGACGAAATGGAATATGCGGCGTCAATGCTGCCGGTCCTGAATGGCAACGCGCGCGCGTTACCGCACGCGAGACGGACCGCTGTGGCACCCGCGGCGTCACGCGCGTGCTGAAGATATTGCATGCTAAAGTCGACGCCGGCAGCGACCCGGCGCTCCCCCATCAGTTCGATCAGCTGTTGGCCGGTTGAACAACACACGTCCAGCAATCGAGGACCTGGACAACATTCGCGAATCAGCCGGAGCTTGATCTCCATCATCCGCGACGGATAATCGCCGCGACGATCGCCCGCGGCGATACTGATGGTCTGCGGCGAGTAGACCTCGCCACCGAACTTCGCCTTGCTGGCCGCGTCGAGGTCGTGCCCGGGGCCCGCTTCGCGCGCCCTCACCGGCTTCGACCCGCGCCATACCTGGTGCAGCTCGCCACCGAATTTCGATTTGAACGTGCTCAATCCACGCTGTTTGGGCGATGCGCCCTCGCCGAATACTTCACCGATCTCGTACCATTCGCAGCCGCGGGAAGCCGCACCCTGGATGGCGTGCCACATCAGGAGGTAGTTGGCACCGTTGGTCAGGGCGGCGGCGGTGCTGCAGCCAGTGTGATACATGGCGCCCGTGCCCAGCCGCGCGGTATTGTGAAACGCGATCAATTCGCCGTCGCGGTTGGACGCACCCCACAAGATGCTGTGACCTGTCGTACCGAGCCGCGCCGCGATGCCCGCAAAGTATTCCCGCGGGTGCGGCGTTTCGCCGGTCCGCTGATAGGTTTCAGTGTGCAGGCGGTAGTACTCGTCCACGGCATCGGGCCAATGCCGTTCACCCACCGTCACGCCGGCGTCCTGTGCCTTGCGAATCTGCTGGCGGCTGTCGCGTGAGAACGAGCGCAACATCTCGTCCGATGGTCCTAAGCGAACCAGACGCGACTGCCGCGATTCGCCGGTAAAGCCGAAGCGCTCGAGCGGACTGCGGCCTTGAGGATCGGCCAGCGCCGTACGACTAACCGGACTATAGGCGAACTCCACACTCTCGGCACGGGCGCTCGCGGCCCGGGCGGAGGCTTCAGCAAAGATGGCACGCAGGCATGCCTCGCGATCCGCACCCTCGCGTATGACCGGAGCCGTCAGCCCGAACCCGGTGCCGCTCACCACGTTGCGCGCGCCACTCCTTTGCAGGGGCACCGCCGCCACCACTGCATCACCGTCGACAATCGCGAAACTCAAATCGTGAAGCTGCCACCGCGGCACCGCGAGGATCAATTCCTGCCAGTCCCACAGTGCCCATACCCAACCGTCGGGTGACGAGGCGACGAGATCGTCCCACGCCATGCGGCCGCAGGTCGCGCGGCTGAGGATTTTCATTTACGCGGGCGATCGCCCAGCCGGCTTCTCGAAGACCACGCCCATGACCGTCGCGAGTGACGGCAGCCTGGCGCCCCACAGCGTGGCCCTGCGATAGTCGCTCGGCGTCAGCCGCGGGATCTCGAGCGATTGGAGCGTGTGCGAAAAGGCGGCGCACGGAATCAGCCCAAACTTGGTGCCCATGGCCTCGAGCTCGCGTCGGGACAACTCTCGAAAGTGCTGCGGGTCAAGCATGGCGTCTGGTTGCTTCCGCCAGCGCCGGATACGATTGTCGAGCCGATCGACGTTGGGCGTGACGATCGCGATCCGGCCGCCGGGCTGACACGACGCGATGGCGAAACGGAAATAGGTCTCCGGATCGACGAGGTGTTCGATGACCTGGAAACTTACGACCAGGTCGTAGCTCGGCTCAGGTATCTCGGTGGCGAGGTCCGCAACACGGCGCGACACCTTCGCATCACCATACACCTGGTTCGCTTTGTCAATGCTCGCGGCCGAGTAGTCGATGCCGTCGACGCGTGAGACGAAGGGAAATCGCGCGAATTCGAGATCGTGGAATCCGCAGCCACAGCCGATGTCCAGGATGCGCGACGGCCGGATCCCGCGCAGCACGCCTTGCACTTCGAAGCGTCGAGTAAAGTCCCACGCCTCGTTAATGTACGAGTCCCATTCTTCGGTAATCAGATCGTCGAAGAACTGACGCTGATCCTCGACCCGCCCGTAACGCGAATGAACCGACACGTCAGCTCGGAGGAGAAGTCGGAGAAAACACTGGTGCGGAGGTCATGCCGCCTCCGGTTGATGCACCAGGCGCAGCCACGCGCCAAGCATGAAACCGTTCATCATGGTCCCGCCGGTCGGGTAAACCGTATCTCCGCGCCCCACCGCCGCGCGAAAGGCGTCGAAGGCCGCCCCGAACCGGGTTACGTCGATGCCGGCGTCCGGCAGCGCCGTATACGCATCGGCGATGGCGCCGGCAAACTTTGGATTGCGAACGAACTCGCGCGGCCAGTGCAGGTTGGCGCCCATCCCGAACTTCGGCGCCCACGACACGTCGTCGCCGACCGCGGCGGAATACGCCAGCCGGGGCAGGAACTTCGGCCGCAGTCTGCCGCCGCGCACGCCGACCTTGAGGGCATGCGGCAATCGCGCCGCGAACTCAACCATCCGGTGATCGAGAAATGGACTTCGCACTTCGACGTGCGCCGCATACCCGGTGATGTCGGGCAACCGGAAGTTCGTATCGGTCGCCGACACGATCAGCGCGCGGTGCATGACGTAGTCCATTTGTGAATCAATCCCCGCGGCGGCAAATTCGTCGGCGATGCCGTTGATGGCGGCGCGACACTCGTCGAGCACATCGGCCTCGGTGGCAAATTGCGCGGCGTAGGCAAGCATGTCGCGCCGTCCCCACTCCGGCATCGTCAATGCGTCGAGCCGGATCGGATCGCACCGTGACCGAACACCTTGAGGGAGGGCGTTGTAGGCGAATGATGGCAGCCGCCGCAGCCAGCGACGCGCGCGGTCGAACTGGGATTGTGCCTCATCGCCGGCATAACCCGTGAACAGTTCGTCGGCGCCGTTGCCGCTCAAGACGACACGACACTGCTGTGCCATGTGTTGGTACAACCTGTATGAATACACGAGCGCCAGTTGCTGGCAGGGCTGGTCGAAGAACGGGTACGCCGCGCCGAGGCCTTCGAGCAACTCCGCACGATAGTCGTATTGGACGTGCGCCCACGGCAATCCCAGCCGCGCCGCGACCTTCTGTGCGAGCTGCACGTCGGGGCTGGGCTCCGCGGCGGTGTGGTAATCAATCGTGTAGCACTGCAGATCGATGTTGCAGTGCGCTTTCGCCACGGCCGCAATCGTACCCGAATCGACACCGCCGGAGAAACTCAACGCGACCGGCACATCGGATCGCAGCCGGATCCGCGTCGCATCGGCGATCAACTGCGTGTATTCCTCCAGCCGCTCACCGGTATTCGCCGTCGCTTTCACGTCGTAGCGCGGCAGCCAATATCGGGTCAGTGCGGGCCTCGCATCCCCGGGCGCGTACCACGCGGTGTGTGCGCCCGGCAGCGCCTTCGCATTCGCGAACGCGGTGACGTCAGCCGGGAAACCGCCGAGGAAACTGTAGAGCGTCAGGCCGGCGCGCGACAGCGTGTCATTCCACCCCGGGAGCCGCCGGAATGCGTTGATCGACGACGCAAACGCAAAGGTGTCGGCGACCTTGGTCCAGAACAGGGGCTTCTTGCCCAGCCGGTCTCGCGCGAGAAACAGCCGCCGATCAACGGCATCCCAGATGGCGAACGCAAACATGCCGTTCAAATCGCGGACGACCTTCTCACCCTTGAGCGCGAAACCGTTCAACAGCACTTCGGTATCGCTCTGGGTCTTGAAGGCGGCTCCGGCCGCGACATACTCGGCCCGCAGTTCCGTGTAGTTGTAGATCGCGCCATTGAAGACGATCGTGTAGCGGCCGCTGACGTCGGTCATCGGCTGGCCGCCGCACTCCAGGTCGATGATCGACAGCCTTGCGTGATGCAGCGTCACCTGCCGGTCGTCGGACCAGACCGTGCGCGCATCGGGACCGCGGTAGGCGACCGCGTCCAGCATCGCCGCGTCGGACGCGCGCAGGCGCGATGCAGACTCGCTAACGTAACCGGCTATGCCGCACATTTGGCTGACAGGACACTGATCAGATCGCCGCGGACGCCGACAGCACCCGCCACTCTGAGGGATGGACGGCGCCCTGGAACTCGCCCACCCCGGTGCCCTTGACCAGCCCATTGGTCCGCACCTGGAGGTAGGTGGCGTGTGAGATGCAATCCTGCGTCTGGAAGTACTGCGACTCGAAATCGTAGACGCCGCTGTCGATCATCACGTTGTAGAGGCCGTCGCCGATCATCAGCCGCGGGATCACGCATTCGACCACGCCTTCGGTGTCGGCGCCGAGTGGCACGCCGACGTGCGTCGAACTGGCCGTCACCACCCGGTGCAGGACCGTGTTGTGGATGAGCACCGCAAAGTAGGCGTGGGCCGGATCCTTCAACCCCCGGTAGCCGATGCGAACGCGCACGCCGTCACCGGTATTGAACTCGGCCTGCAGGCTGCCGTCCAGGTTGTGCACCGACACCCACTGGATCACCATGGTCGGCGGTGGCAGGCCCGTTTGCGCCAGTCGCTGGTTGCGCGACAGCTCCGCGAAGGCGGTTGGCCTGACGCTGGTGTGATGCTCGGCCGGTGGCTCCTCCTTGCCGTCCGCTGACCGCTCGCGTTCCCGCAGTTCGGTGTAATGTCCGCTCAGGTACTCGCCAATCACTTCCTTCGAAGTGCCGGAAAACACCAGCCGGCCGCGATCGAGAACGATGCCGCGATCGCAGGTCGAGATGATCGCCTGCGGACTGTGCGAGACGAGCAACACCGTCTTACCGTCGCCGGTCGAGCGCCGGATGTCGCTCTCGGTCTTGCTGCGGAAGGCCGCATCGCCAACCGCCAGCACTTCGTCCAGCACCATGATGTCGGATTCGAGCAGTGACGCCACCGAATAGGCGAGCCGCACGTACATGCCGCTCGAGTAGCGCTTCACCGGGACGTCGATGAAGGCGCCGATGCCCGAGAAGGCGATGATCTCGTCGAGCTTCTTGCGGATGTCGCGCTGCGGAACGCCCAGCAGCGCGCCGTTGAAGAACACGTTCTGGCGGCCGGTCAAATCCGGGTGAAAGCCAGTGCCGACTTCGAGCAGCGAGCCGACGCGGCCAATGGTCTCTGCTTCGCCGGTGGTGGGCGGCGTGACGCGGGAGAGGATCTTCAGCAACGTGCTCTTGCCCGAGCCATTCTGCCCGACGATCCCGAACACTTCGCCGCGACGCACGGTGAAGGAGACGTCCTTGAGGGCCCAGAAATAATCGCGGTCCTGGGCGCCCATCAGGACCGGAAAGAACTCCTTCAGCTGGTCGCGCACGGTCGGCTCGCGAGGAATCTCCTCACCCTCGTGACGCTGCGGTACGAGATAGCGCTTGCCGAGCCCCTCGACGCGGACCACGACGTCGGAGTTATTGGGCATCGACCGCCCCCCGCTCGTAGTGCGCAAATATGTAGTAGGCCACCGCGACTAGCAGCAGGCTGGCGGCGATCGAGGCGTAAAACGAGGGCGTCACGATGATCGGCTTATCCAACGCGATCCACCGCGACAATTCGACCCCCCAGTACATCGGGTTTAATTCGTAGATCGGGCGCCAGCGCGCCGGCACCAGCTCCGGGGGATAAAAGATCGGCGTGGTGTAGAACCCGGCCTGCAACAGCAGCGACAGCATTGGGCGGAAATCGCGGAACTTGATCGAGATTGAGCCGATCGACATCCCGAGCCCGAGCGCGGGCAAGGTGATGTACGCAAACAGCACTGGCATCAGCAGCGCCTTGGGCCCCGGCGGATATCCAAAGCGCCACGCGATCAGCAGCAACAGGACGAACAGCACCATCGAATCGATGAATTCGCGCGCCACCGCGCTCAGCGGCAGCAGCACGCGCGGAAAATAGATCTTCGAAACGATGCCGAGGTTTTCCTGCAGGCTGTTGGCCGCGCCATTGGTCGCCTTCGAAAAATACAGCCACGGAATCAGTGCCGAGAAGACGAACACGGCGTAGGGGTACGGACCGGTCTCGACCCGGATCATTAACCCAAACACGATCGTCGTCAGCAGCAGCAGACCGAGTGGTTCGAGTATCGACCAGAAGATGCCCAGGGCCATCTGGCGGTAGCGCACCGCGAGTCCGCGCTTGATAAACACCCACGCGAGCTCCCGCGAGCGGAGCACTTCGCGAAGGTTCAGCGTGGCGAGGCCGGACGGCGGCCGGATCAGGTGACGTTCGTGCGAATGCATCATTGAGGTGAGGGCGGCGTTTGATAGCCGAAGAGCGGCGGCATCTCCGCCGACACCCGCCGCTCCAGCATGGCGCACAGTTCGGCCGGCAGATCCTGCCGGTATCCCGCGGCCCGGCCGCGGCGCGTGTGCAGGGCGTTCGGATTCGCCGTATCGCCAGTGGCGAAGATCGGCAGCCGCGACGATTTGTAGACCGGCTGTTGCCCCGACAGCTCCATTTCACGCAGGCTACGAAATGAGGACTGCTCGACTGCCCGGTCCACCGCCGTCGGATCGATCGGTTCGTCCAGGAAGCGCAACACACGAACGAGCTCCACCGCGGGCCGCGCCAAGGCGTCCTCATAGCGCCACAACAGCAACGCCGGATGGGTCGCGGCACCGGCTGCCCAGAGTTGATGGAACCGCAGCAGCTTATCGAGCCCGAACACGGGATGCGACATGAAATCCACGATCGACCCGTGGAACGCCGAGCCGGTGTTCCGATAGCGCTCCTGCATGTACGACGACACCAGCGCGTCGAGCGGATAGCGCGTCAGCAGCACGACCCGCGTCGCCAGAAAGGGCCTTACCACGTTGTCGGCCGTCAGGTCGGCGGCCGTCTGGCTGTGCCACTCGAGCGGATAATGCGTGAATTCGCCGATCGCGCGGACGCCGGCCGCGGCGAGCGCCGGCGCGTCGGCACGGTCCAGGAGCGGCAACTCGGACAAGCCGTACCGCAACTGCAGGTATTGACCAAGCGTCAGTCGCAACCACGTATTCCCGACTTTGGGATATCCAACGCCCTGAAACGTCAGGGTCTTCGGTTCGGCGGCGGCGGCCGCGCGACGTCGGAGCCATTGGATCACGACGGATCCGACCCCGGGTAGAAGCCGTCGACCTTGCGTCCCCACATGCCGAGGCGCCACGTGCTCAAGCCGAGCAGCGCGATCGAGTGGCGGCGAAAGACCGGAAACAGCTCGTGTTCCGACCAGGTGTCGCACCAGTTGTTGATGTAACCGTCGTAGTTGTTGATCATGCGGTAGTCACGATCGGGATGATCCACCGTCGGAAAATGCCGCGCAATCCATTGAAATCGCGGCCGCCGCACCAGGCGATACATGAAATCGGATGAGAAGAAGGACACGATCCGCACCGCGTGCGCATGCGACATCCGCCGGAAACGATGAATCCATTGCATTGGCGGCCGCTGCCGGCGTAAGAACTCGTCGACATTGAACAGGTGAAGCGCGGCACCGC
>WUUC01004542.1_pt1 | contig 22246 bp, 24 predicted proteins | sample 6278441 | NCBI WGS metagenome assembly WUUC01 (sample SAMN13675441, study PRJNA597444) | soil metagenome | isolation source: soil | place: USA: Washington | collected 2017-10
CGGGGACGCGGGACCGCAGAATCTCAACAGATTTCACAGGACATTAAGGGGCATTGGGCATTAAGCGCGGATCGAAATCGAAGCGCGAACCGGAACGCAAACTGAAGCTGGTGACCCGCCGGCAGCTGGCGGATGCGCTCGGTTGCGATCCCCGGACGATCGCGAAGTGGCAGGACGAGGGCATGCCCGTCGCCGTCAAAGGCCGCGGCGGTCGGCCATCGCGCTACGACCAACGGTCGTGCATCGCCTGGAAGAAGCAACGCGAGGTCGCAGCCACGCAGCCTGGTCATCTGGACCTCCTGATGGAACGGGCTCGAAAGGAACGGGCCCAGGCGGCGCTGGCGGAACAAACCTTCTCAATGCGGATGCGGGACCTGTTGCCACGGGACGAGGTCGAGAAGGCCTGGGCATGGGAGGTGGGCGCGGTCCGCACGCTGTTGTTGACGTGGAAAACCACGATAGCCGATAAGCTACATAGAGCGTCGGCACTCGAAGGACTGCCCGGCGTCGAACGCGTCCTGGACGAAGCGGTCCGCGACGTCCTCAACGAGCTCGCCGATCCGAACCGACCATTACCGCCAGACGGCACCACGCCGTCAGGAAAGGCGGTCGCTGCCTAGGGGGGATGAAAGTGGATAGTTGAACCTCGACCTGCAGCCTACGCTCACACCGACGAACGCCCTCGTCCTGACTGTTCGTCAGGGCTACCTCCCGCCGCCCGACTTCACCGTCTCCGAATTCTCCGACGCCCACATCATCGTCACGAGCGGCCCGTTCGCGGGCACGCGCTGGCAGACAGCGTTCGCGCCGTATCAGCGCGGGATCCAGGACGCGTTTCACGAGCCGGGCGTGGAAGTCGTCGCCGTCATGGGCAGCGCGCAGTGGGGCAAGACCGCGATCGCGGTGAACGTCGTCGCGTATCACATGGCGCACGACCCGTGCCCGGTGCTGGTCGTCGAGCCGACGGTTGACCCGATGGCGCGAGACTTCGCGCGCAACCGTCTCGAGCCTGTCATCGCAGCAACAGCGATCCTCCGCGACACCGTCAGCAAGAAGCGGGCGAAGGATGCGAGCAACACCACGCTGTCGAAAACGTTTCGCGGCGGGTCCATCTCAATAGGTGGGGCGAACTCCGCGTCGTCACTCGCGGCGCGCTCGGTCCGGTTGTTGGTGCTCGACGAAGTCGACCGCTATCCGGCGGAGCTCGAGGGCGAGGGCTCGACGCTCGCGATCGCGTTCAAGCGCACACAAGCCTATCGCGGCCGCCGGCGGATCATGTTGCTCTCGACGCCGACGATTCCGGGCAAGCCGATCCATGTCTGGTTCGAGCGCGGGGATCAGCGCCGGTATTTTGTGCCGTGTCCGTCGTGCGGGTGCATGCATCCGTTCATGTGGAGTCAGGTCAGGTGGACGAACCGCGATCCGCTGACGGCGCGCCTCCATTGCCCGGGCTGCGACCATCCCATCACGGACACGGAACGTGTCGCCATCCTCGCCGGTGGTGAGTGGCGCGCGGAGGCGCCGGACCGCACAGACAAAACAGTCGTGTCGTTTCACCTCTGGGAGGCGTATTCGCCGCTCTCGTCGCTGACGCAGATCGTCTCCGGGTTCTTACGGGCCCGGGCGCTGCAAAAGCAGGGCGACCGGAGCGAGATGCACACCTGGCAGAACACCACGCTGGGTGAGCCCATCGAACCGGACCAGGGCGACGGGGTCGAGCCACACAACCTCATCGCGCGCCGCGAGGTGTACGGCCCTGCGATCGAGGTTCCCGCCGGCGCATGTTGCCTGACGATGGGCGCCGACGTCCAGGACGATCGCATCGAGGTCCTCGTGATCGGCTGGGGTCCTGGCGAGGAATCGTGGATCGTCGACCGACACACGCTGCCGGGCAACACGGAGCAGCCCGAGCCGTGGAAGATGCTCGACGAGGTTCTCGCGCGCGAGTACCTGCATGCCAGTGGCGCCCGGCTGCCGATTCACGCCACCTGTATTGACTCGGCCGGTCACCGCACGGACATGGTGTACGACTACGCGCTGAAGCAGGCGGCGCGCCGTGTCTACGCCATCATCGGCCGCGACGGACAACGGCCGATCATCTCGTCACCGTCGCCGCGCGGGTTGGGGCGACAGAAGCGGAAGGTGCCGCTCTACACGATCGGGGTCGATACGGCGAAGTCGATGATCATGTCGCGGCTCGCCGTCACGGAGGCCGGGCCCGGCTACGTGCATGTGCCGCATACGGACTGGGCTGACGAGGAGCTCGCCGCGCAGCTCACCAGCGAACGCCTGGTCACGCGGTTCGTCAAAGGCATCCCGACGTCGACCTGGAAGAAGATCCGGCCGCGAAACGAAGGGCTCGACAATTTCATCTATGCCCTCGCCGCGTTGCGCCTGCTCCATCCAAACCTCGAACTCGAGGCGCTGCGGCTCGCGAAGAAGGACGACGGGTCGGAACCGCCAACAAGCGACACACCGAAGAAAGCTCGCTGGATTGCGCCGCGCCGCGGCGGGTGGTTACGAGGAGATCGCTAGATGTGGATCACGTCGTCGTGTCCTGCCCGCTCGACCCATGCGACGACGATCGCTTTGGCAGATGCTTCCATCCGATGGCCTGGAGAAAGTCTGTGAACTGATCCATGTGGACCCGGTAGGTGCGCCGTCCGTTGATTTCGAGCGTCTCCGCCTGCAGATGCACGGGCACGCCCTTGACCGTCACGCCGTCCACGATCGCGCGTCGGATCCACTCCGTGGTGAATCCCATGTAGTCGGCACACTCGCGTGCAGTCAGTGGTCTAACGAACGGCACCGTTCGCATGATCGCACGGCCGCCAGGCGCCGCCATATGCCAACCGAGCCAACCGAGCCAACCGGGGAACTTCGTTGGTTTACAAGTTCACCTTCAGCGAGAAGATAACGAGGGCCCTTTGAGTGTTTTGCTTCAGGGCCCTCTCCGACGTTCAACCATTTGCGCCGTGAGGTGTCTCTGAATTGACGACCCAAGCCGACCTCGACGCGTTGGACGCAGAAATCGCGACGGTTCGGCTGGTGAAGGCCACCACCATCGGCGATCAGTCCACTACCTTCCGCGACCTGGATGAGCTCCTCAAGCTCCGCGCCATCATGGCCGGCCAAGTCGCCGGCGCCACCGTTTCCCGCACGCGCTACGCCGCCACCTCGAAGGGCTTTTAGATGAAGCCCCACTGGATTGACCGCGTCACGGCGCCGCTCGCTCCGCGCTGGACGCTGCGGCGCCAACATGCGCGGATCGCCTCCGGACTCTTCAAGCGGCGGTACGACGCGGCCTCGATCGGGCGCCGCACGAGTGGCTGGCGACGGAGCAGTGGCGACGGCAACGCCGTGGTCAGCTCGGCGCTCGTCTTGTTAAGAGAGAACGCCCGCGACCTCGTTCGCAACAACCCGTACGCCGAGAGCGCGCTCAACACAATCGTCGACCACGCCGTCGGCTGGGGCATCGAGGCGAAGCCCTTCCCGGCCGACAAGCGCGCCGCCGCGATCTGGAAGGCGTGGGCAGGGACGACAGACTGCGACGCCGACGGCCGTCACGATTTCGCCGGCATCCAGAAGCTCGTGATGCGAACGGTCGTTGAGTCCGGCGAGTGTCTGGTGCGCCGGCGATTGCGTCGACCCGAGGACGGATTCTCGTTGCCGCTCCAGCTCCAAGTGCTCGACCCGGATTTCCTCGACACCGATAAAGACGGACCCGTGCCCGGCAGCGGGCGCATCGTACACGGCGTCGAGTTCGACGGCATCGGCCGTCGCGTCGCGTACTGGCTCTTCCCCGAGCATCCCGGGTCGAGCACGTCGACGCTTGGCGCGTCGGTACGCGTGCCGGCCGAGACCGTGCGTCATATCTTTCGCCCGATGCGCCCTGGACAGGTCCGCGGGCCCTCGTGGTTTGCGCCAGTGCTAGTGCGGTTCCGCGACTATGACGAATTCGAAGACGCGACGCTGATGAAGCAGAAGATCGCGGCGTGCCTCGCCGTGATCACGAGCGACGTTGACGGCACGTCGACGCCGCTCGGCACTGTCGATGAAGAGGCGCCCTCGATCGACAGCCTCGAGCCCGGCATGATCATGAACGTACCACCCGGGCGAAGCATCAATGTCGTCCAACCGCCAGCAGTGGCCGACTACGGCGCGTATTCGCAGACCGTGCTGCGCGGGATCGCGGCGGGTCTCGGCGTGACGTATGAGGACATGACCGGCGATTACACGAAGCTGCCATTCTCGGCGGCGCGGATGTCTCGTCTCCGTCACTGGGCGAGCGTCGAAGACTGGCGCTGGCGGATCCTGATTCCACAGCTCTGCGATCCAGTGTGGGCGTGGGCGATGGAGGCGGCCGTCATCATGAGCGTGGTGCGCGAAGCGCCGGGTGCGCAGTGGAGCGCACCGCCCCCGCCGATGGTTGACCCGGCCAACGAAGGCCTCGCTTACCAGCGCAACATCCGCACCGGCATCATGAGCCTGTCGGAGGCGATTCGTGAACGCGGGTATGACCCGACGGAGCTGCTCGAGGAGATCGCGGCCGACAACAAGTTGCTTGACCGTCTGGGGCTGTTGCTGGATAGCGACGGACGCCGCATGACCCAGGCCGGCCAGGCGCAGGCGGCAGCTGCGGCAGAGGACCCGTCCGACGCTCCGGCGGAGGAGGACGACGAGGAAGAGCCACCACAGGGAGACGTAGAAGACGACGCCGCGGAGGAGGATGACGAAGATGGGGTCATGGTGCGCGTCGGGCCGACGCACCTGGCGCGCTGAAGAAGAAAGAAAACCACATGGTGAAATCGGCGCAACTACAAAATCCGGAGCGCGATCTCCAACCCGTCACACGTGACGTGGTTGAGGAAGCCCGCCCTCGCGAGGACCTCGAACAGACGCTCGCGAGCATGCGCGAGCGCATCATCGCCGCCAAGACCATCAAGCCAGAAGCGAAGGACCTGCACTGCCTTGATTGCTTTCAAAAAGGTCGTGACGCGGCCATTCGGACGATTACTGGTGCCCCATCGAAGTAGTCACCACGCATCGCGTGGTGACTGACCTAACGGCTCGCCAGCGATCGGTGCTCGTCCTCGTCCACGAATACTACGGCGTGACGAACGAAATGCCGTCGTTTGGATATTTGGCGCGCCGGCTCTCTATCAGCAGGAAACGCGCCTTCGACCATCTCGAGGCCCTGCGTCGAAAGGGCTGGTGTCGCTCGTCCGACCCCTATCGCTGACCCCCTTAACACTTTGTTAAGTTCCCGCGGCGCGCGAAGTCTGCCACCGTGGCTACCACGTGCGTAACCCATCCGAGTCTCTGACGACGACAGTCCAGCTCCCGCCGCTCTCGAGAAAGGCGGTCGTCACACCAGCCTCCATCGACGATGGCGCGCGGACCGTGGAGCTCGACTTCGCCACGGGCGCGGGTGTCGAGCGCATGGATTGGTATTCCGGCAAGCGCTACGTCGAAAAGCTCTCGATGGATCCCGCGCACGTGCGGCTCGAGCGCCTCAACGGTCGAGCGCCCCTCCTCGACGCGCACTCCTCGTATTCGATCAAGGACCAGATTGGCGTTGTCGTGCCGAACAGCGCGTCGATCGTCGCCAAGAAGGGACGCGCCACCGTTCAGTTCTCGAAACGCGCCGAGGTCGAACCGATCTGGCAGGACGTGCGTGACGGCATCATCGCCAACGTCAGCGTCGGCTACTTCATCTACAAATTCGACGAGGTGGTCGGCAAGGAAGGCACCCTCCCGATCCGCACCGCGATCGACTGGGAGCCCTACGAAATCTCCATGGTGCCGATGCCGGCCGACATGCACGCGCAGACGCGCGGTGCCCAGCCCACGCTCGAAACCAGAGCCTGCGAAATCATCACGCGCCAAGCCGCACCCGTCCGCGAGACACCCACGACAGAGGACCAACCGATGAAACCCGAACAGTCAGAATTCGTGGCCGAGCGCAATCCGCTCGACCCCGGCGCCCCCACCGGTCAGGCTGGCGGCGCCGCCGCGCCGGTTGAACCGACCGACCGCGATCGCGGTGTCGAAACCGAGCGTGAACGCATTCAGGGCATCCTGACCGCGGTGCGCGCGGCACGGCTGCCGCAGACCGTCGCCGATGGTCTCATCAAAGACGGCACCTCGCTCGTCCAGGCGCAGGCGCGCGTGTTCGAGGAGATGGGCAAGCGTGAGGACCCGAACCCCGTACCGAGCGGCGCCGGCGCACGCTACGAGCTCGGCGAAGACCCACTCGTGCACCAGCGCGCGGGCATCGAAAACGCGATTCTGCATCGCGCCGCCCCGGGGTTCTTCAAGTTGGAGACCATCGGTCGGAAGTATCGCGGCATGACGATGCTCGACATCGCCCGCGTATTCCTGCAGGCGCGCGGCGTCCGCACGACCGACTGTTCCAAGATGGAACTCGCCGGTCTCGCCCTCGGTCTCGAGGCGCGCGGCGGCATGCACACCACCTCGGATTTCCCCCTGCTCATGGCCGACGTGGCCACCAAAACGCTGCGCGCGGCATACGAGGAAGCCGAGCAGACGTTCAAGTCCATCGGCCGCCGCGTCACGCTGCCGGATTTCAAGATCTCCAACCGCATGCAGCTGGGCGACGCGCCGGCGCTGCTCGAGGTGCGTGAGCACGGCGAGTTCACCCGCGGCACGATCGCCGAGGGCAAGGAAGCCCTACAGCTCAAGACCTTCGGTCGCGTGTTCGCGATCACGCGCCAGGCGCTGGTCAACGATGACACCGACGCGTTCTCGCGCGTCCCGACCGCGTTCGGTCGTTCAGCGCGGACGCTCGAGGCCGACCTCGTATGGGCCCAGATCACCAGCAACCCGACAATGGGCGACGGCGTGGCTTTGTTCCACGCCTCCCACGGGAACCTCGACGCCGTCGCCTCGGTGATCAGCGTCGCGTCGCTCGGCAAAGCCCGCGCCGCCATGCGTATCCAGAAGGGGTTGGACGGCGCCACGCTGCTCAACATCAACCCGAAGTACCTCGGCGTTCCGGCCGCGCTCGAAACGACCGCGGGCACGTTCCTGGTGCAGATCACACCGGCGGTGCCGGCCAGCGTCAACCCGTTCGCCGGCGTGCTGAGCGCGCTCGTCGAACCGCGGTTGGACGCCAATAGCGTCACGGCCTGGTATCTCTTCGCTGGTGTTGGGGTCGACGTCATCGAGTACGCCTACCTCGAAGGCGAGGAAGGTCCTGCGGTCGAGAGCCGCATCGGCTTCGACGTCGACGGCCTGGAAATCAAGTGCCGGCTCGACTTCGCGGCCAAGGTCATCGACCACCGCGGCGTGTGGAAGAACCCCGGCGTCTAAAGCGCCGAGCCTGACACGACATTTATCGTGGGGCCATGACTGGTCCCACGCGTTTTCTGAGGGGAGAGCAGAGCGATGAACACACACAAGACCGACGAGCGACACCCCGAGCGCGCGACTGCTGCGGAGGACGCCATCGACGCGGCAGCGGGTGTCCCGGCCAAGCGCACGGCGGACGAACAGAAGCGCTTCGACGGTCTCTCGCCTATCGAGCAGCAGGCGGATGACGAGAAGCGTAACGTCGCCGCACGCGCCATCGCGCGCACCAAGGCGATCGCCGCCTTGCCGAAGCGCACCGAAGACGAGCAGAAGGCCTACGACGCGATGTCTCCCGCCGAGAGGACGGCCGACGATGACAAACGGCTGGCCGCAGCGAAGCTCGCGGCTATCGAGAGTCCTGAAGGCCGCGCCGCGCGCGAGGCCCACGACCAGGCGATGGCTGGCAACCCTGTCGCAGACAAGAAGCCCTCGTCGCCGACCACGCGATAAGGCCCTGGCACCAGAGGCCCGCTAACGATCAACGTTTCTGAGGAGAGAACAAGGCGATGAAGACATACGATTCCCCGGGCGAGTCCATGACGTTCACGGCGCCCGCCGCCGTGACGGCTGGCGTGGGGGTGAAGATCGGCGACATCCTCGTGATCCCCACCGAGACCGCTCTGATTGCCACGCGGTTTGTCGGTCAGCGGACCGGCGTGGTCGTACACGCCAAGCTCTCCGCCCAAGCCTGGACCGAAGGACAGCGTGTCCATTGGGACGACACCAACAAGCGCTTCACAACCGTCACGACCGGCAACTTCACCGCCGGCATCGCGGTCGACGTCGCCGCCAACCCGTCAGCAACCGGCAAAGTGCTGTTGTTCGGCGTGAGCCTCGGCACGGCGCTCGCCTAAACGGCTGACGTCATGCTCCGGGCGGTTCGCGCACTGGCGCTGACGATCAACTTCGGAGTCTATGGTGTGCCGGCCACGGTGACGCGGCCGGCACCCGACGACGTCCCGATCGAGACCACGCTGGTCTGGCTGCCGCTCCTCACCGAGGACCGGCCCGTCAACAGCGATATTCATCGTCGCGACCCGCGACGCGTCCTGGCCCTCCGACGGACCGACGTGTCGCACGCGCCGCGCGGGACACTGATTGCGGCGCCGGAGCTCGGTGGCGCCACCACGAAGACCTGGCGCGTCGAGGGCATCGACCGGATGGACGCGGATCACATACGGCTCATCGTTGGGCTGGTTGCGTAGTTTCTCTCGAGGAGCCGACACCATGAAGTTTCACCGCACCGCCCTCGCACTGACCATCGCCTTGATTGTTGGTGCGGCTGCACTTGTGGCGCCCAGCGCGGCAGGAGACGACCCCATGGTTTCGATCGAGATTGACGGCGCCGCGGCGCTGAAGGAAGACTTGAATCAGTATCCGGCGCGCGCGCAGCGGATCCTCGTGCGAGCGCTCAATCGCGCGATTGCCTCCAGCCGCACCGCGATGGTCCGCGAGATCGCCGCCGATACCCATCTGAAGTCGAAGGACGTGCGTGACGCGCTCGTCATGCGCCAAGCCACGATCAACCGCCCTGAGGCAAGCCTAGAAGCGAGTTTGAAGCGCATCCCGCTGTTCAAATTCGGCGCGAAGGCCTCGAGTCGGGGTGTCAGCCATAAGGGGCGCTCCGGGCGGATCCCCGACGCGTTTATCGCCACTACGAAGAGCGGACACCAAGGCGTGTTCCGACGGGCCGTTGGCGCGAATCGTCGTGGCCCGGCGCCGCATCATTCGCAGTTACCGATCATCGAATTGAAAGGGCCGTCGCTCGGACGTGTGTTCGAGAAGTTTCGGCCGATCGGCCTGGCGCGGGCGGAGGAAGCGTTCCGCACCAACCTGGAGCATGAGCTCTCGAGAATCCGCGGCGACTAATGCCGGAGCCGATCGACTACCGGGTCCTGCGCAACCTGCAGGCGGCGTTGGGGCAGATGACGGTGGCGGGCGGCTATCACTATGACGTTGCGGTGGGGGCGGTCAAGCTCGATCCGGATCATGACGTCGAGGCACTTATTGCGCCCGGCGGGCCGCGCCCCTTCATCATCTTCGCGGTGGGTGACGAACGGTGGGAGTACCAGCCAGCAATGCGGTTGGCGCTCGTGTTGCCGGTCACGCTCTACTGGCTGCAGGACTCGGACCCGACCGATGACGAGAGCCTGCTGAAAACGTATTTCCGCGGGTGTGCGGATATCGAGCAAGCGCTGGCCCTCGATGTCACCCGCGGCGGACTGGCAGTCGACACGCGGATCAAGCAGCGACGGTTGGATCGGGTCGTCGACGGCACGCAAGTGTGGGCCCTCATCGACCTCGAGATCAAGATTCATCGCGGCTACGGCCGCGCGAACGGCTAAGGAACTGACCCATGACACTCGCCACCTGTATCTGCGGTGAACACGGCAGCGTCAACGTCAGTGGCGAGGGCTACGGTCGCACGTTCGGTCCGGGCTCGGTCGTCGACCTGGATGAGAGAGTCAGGCCTGACGTCAAACAGACATGGCGCCAGGCGATCGGCGCGCGCTATGCGCACCTCTTCGAAGAGGTCGCCACCGAATCCACGAAACCGCGACATGGTCGTCGTGACGGCGCGGAGAAAACCTCATGAGCATTTATCAGGTCGGGCGCTTCGGGCGCATCTACGGCGCGCAGGAAGCCTCGTATGGCACGTCGGCGACGTTGGTCGCTGGCGATGCGGTGCGACACCTGAACGTGAAGTTCGGGCAGAACCCGCGCAACCGCGTCAACTCGCCGGAACGCAACGCGCACCCGTCGCTGATCAACCGGTTCACCCGGCGCAAGACGGCCGAGTACAGCCTCAGTGGGATTCTCTATCCCTCGGGAACGATCAACACCGTGCCCGATCTCGACTTCGCGCTCGAGGCGGTCTTCGGCGCCAAAACGAACGTCACCCTTGCGACCACGGTGAGCGCGGCGCCGGCGCCGACGGCGACGACATTCACAGTGGTCAGCGTCACGGGCCTCGCGATCGGGCAACCGATCTTGGTCAACGCGACGACCGGCGGCCGCCAGGTGCGCTGGATCACCGCGATCAACACACTTGAGCTCGTCGTGGCTCCCGCCCTGGCTGCGGCACCCATCACGGGCGACAGCGTCAAGGGCTGCATCGGCTACAAGCTGACCACCGCGCTCCTGGCGACCGGTTCGCTCAACTTCGCCCGCTACCTCGGATCGATGAGCTTCGAGATGAACGGCTGTGCGCCGGAAAGCCTCAAGCTGACCTTCGACGCCAACAACGAAATCATGTGGGAGCTCTCGGGCCCGGCCCAGAAGCGCACGCGGCCGGCGCAGGCCGATCCCGCGACGTTCACAACCGTCGGCTCGCAGCCGCCGTCAGGGCTGACCGGCTATCTGCGCATCAACGCGACGGCCGAGGAGTTCCTGACCGCGGCTTTCGAGATCAAGAACAACATCACGCTCGACAACGTGGCGTTCGGCACGTCGCAAGCGCAGGCAATGTTCCGCGCGAAGAAACGTGAGGTGACCGTCAATCTGACGACGATGGTCTCCGACGACATCACGATTCTCGACGCCGCCGAGAACACGACGGACACGGTGGCGCTGATTCAGTGCGGCCTGACCGAAGGCAACATCGTCGCGATGTATTGCCCGCGGCTCGAGCTCGACACGCCCGACGATACGGACGCCGAGGAGACGACGCAGTTCGCCTACAAGGGCACCGCCAAGGGCACCGTCGGCAACGACGAGTGCTACCTCGCGATCGCGTAGAGATTTTTTCGACCGGCAATTTGCGTTCACGTGCGGGAGGGCCTCGCCGACCGGCCTTGCCTTCGGACCCTGCCGCACCCACCGTGAGCGCCCACGACAGCGAACCTCATTTCAGATTCAGCAGCGGGGTCCTCCCTGGTCTGCAGAAAGGTTCTTCGTGGCGCTACGGGTCTTCTCGCACTTTCCAACGGACATCGTGATCGACGGCGAAACCATTCCGATCAAGGTCACGCGCCTCACGCCGCAGCAGAGCGTGGCCTTCAATCGCGACTTCGCGCGCAGCAGCCAACAGGCCGCGCCGGCGCCGCCTGACGAAACACCCGAGCAGTGCGCAGCTCGCGAAGAGCAGGAGGCGCTAGCCGCCGATCAGGCCCTCGACTTCGTCGTCAAATCCATCTCGAGCTACATCGCCGTCGAGCCCGGACACATGTTCGAAGACGACGCCGAGGAATCGTTTCAGGATGGCGCCACGCTCGTGCGCCTGTACGGTGCGCGCGACGACATCCTGCAAGAGCTCCTCATCGACATCTTTTTCGAAAACAAGTTGAACACCGAGCAGAAGACCAACCGCAAGCAGCGGCTCGCGCCGTTCGTGCCGACGCCGGCAGACGTCGCTGACCGGATGATGGCCGACGTTACCGACCAGGACCTGGTGGTCGATCCCGGCTGCGGCTCCGGACGGTTGTGCATTGCCGCCGCGCAACGTGGCGCCCGGGCGCGCGGCTACGACATCGACCCCAAGCGGATCCTCGAAGCGAAGGAAGCCGCGGCCGCGGCGGGCGTCGAGTCGCTCTGCACGTTCGAGCTCCAAGACGCCGTGACCGTGGACTTCCGCGACGCCACGGTGGTCGCGCTGTATCTGCTCTCGAGCGGCTGCGCGAAGCTCCGGCCGGTCCTGCTCGAGCAGCTGCCTGAGGGCGCGCGTCTGGTCTCGCACGCCTTCACGATGGGCGCGGACTGGACCGCTGACGCGACCGAGCACGTTTCGCCGCCTGAGGGTGAAAGCTACGCCCACGCCGGCGCCCGCTGGATCTACCGCTATTCGATCGACCAGTGGCGCCAGGCGCATCCCGCGCCCAGACGAAGCGTGCCCCGTAAAGCGTCGGGCGCTTGACGATGCGCGAGCGTCACGCGGTGCGAACGGTGCACATCGACGGCGAACCCGTCACGCTGCTGATCGACCGTCTCACGGTCGACGAGTTCAACCGCGCGGCTGCGTTCCCGTATCCCCGTGGCCAGGGCGTGAAGTCCGCGTCGGCCGATGACGCCGACCACCTCGACCGGGTCGCCGCTATCGATCACTACATCGAGCCGGCGCCCGGCGAGATCCTCATCGACGGCCGGCCAGCCCGGCGCCTGGGCCCTCTGTTCGGTGCCCGGGCCGAGATAATCGCGAGGCTCTATCACGCGCTCCTGGCGGCGCAGGAGCCCTCCGCTGAGGAACGTCACGACCTCTCAATCGCCGCGCGCTTCTCGGAGTACCTGGATGACGCCAGGAGGCGGAACATCCCGTCGGACTGGGTGACGACCGGGACGGATTGCGGCAAATGCCATAAGGAAAAGCTCTGCGCCAAGCGGCACTGCAACGGCACTCCGGCCAAAAAAGTCGTCTGGCACGACAAAAAGCACCAGCTGAAGACTTGTCCCGTCCTGTCGTTTACGCCAGAGACCGAACGTGTCGTGCGCCTGTTCGCGTGGACACACCAGCTGTTCTTCGAGGGTCCCGGTGTCCTGCGTTACCAGCGCACCGGCCTACCGGCCGGCTCGGCGCTGGGCGACCAGGAGGCCTGGACGATGACCGCGCTCGCGTACGCGCGCGACGACTACAACGAGCTCCTGGCGGAGCACGCCATGGCGGAGCGGCAGCGGGAGCGGGACCGTGTCTGAAAGCACGGTCGACCTCGTCCTCCGGGCGCGTGCCGTCACCGCGGCCGCCTTTGCCGAAGTGCAGAAGGAGCTCGCAGACCTTGAGGGCAAGGCGAAGGGTGTCGGCGACGGAGCCAAGGGCGCCGGCGACGGCCTGTTGAGTTTCTCCGATTCGACGAAGCAGTCCTTTGCGTCGATGGGCGCGGCGGTCGGGTTGGCCGGCGGCGCCGTCGTCGCGCTCGGCGCCGGCATCGTCGCCCTCGGCATGCGCGGCGCCGACGTGTCCGACATGCGTGGCTCGTTCGAGCAGCTGAACAAAACGATCGGCAACGACTCGACCGCTGTGCTCGCTGCGCTGAAGACGTCCTTCGCGGGCACGGTCAGCGACTTCGCCCTGATGGAGATGAGCAACAAGGCGCTGTCTGCGGGTCTCAAGGCCGGCGTCGCGGACTTCGGCCTGCTCGGCGACTCGGCGCGCGTGCTGTCAGACCGAGGCCTCGGCACCGCCGAGGAGGCCTTCGGCACCCTGGCGAAGGCAATGGCGACGGGAAAGTTGAAACAGGCGGAGTTGATGATCGGCAACATCGACGCCGAGGCCGCCTATGTCTCGTACGGCAAGTCGATCCACAAGGCCACCGGGGATCTGACCGAGCAAGAAAAGATCACCGCCACATCGATCGCGATTACCCAGCGCCTCAAAGACCAGGTCATGGCCGGTGGTAAGGCCCAGTTCGATTTCGCGGATGCCGTCGCGGCGTCGAGCGTGATGATCGGAAATTTCAAAGACGGCCTCGGCGAGGCGATCGCCACCAGTCCCGTCGTCATCTCCATGCTCGGGAGTTTCAAGGCCGGTCTCGAGTCAGCGTTCGGAGTGGACCAGGCCGGCCTCGTGAAATCGCTCACCGGCTACGTCAACAGATTCGCGATCACGCTCGTCGACGCGGCCAAGTTCGGCGTCGACACCGCTGGGTTCATCAACGTCGCGTGGTCAGGGCTGAAGCTGGTGTTCGCCGCCGTCGGCACCGCGATTACATTCACGCTCGAGGCCATCGTGACCAACATGTCGCGCATCCTCGAGGTCGCCGTGCAGATCCCTGGTATCGGCGACAAATTCAAGGGCGCAGCCGCGTCCGTCCGTGAAGCGAAGGACCAACTGCACGGCATGCGCCTGTCCTTCCAGGACCAGACCAAAGAAGCGTGGGCCGGCGTCACGGCCACGGGCGAATTCGAAAAGAAGCTCGACACGATGCGCGGCGGCCTTTCGAAAATGCGCGGTGAGATGGTGCTGGCGATGACGGTCACTAAGGAGAACAAGGTCGAGACCGACAACGGTGCGAAGGCGATGGTGGACTTCGGCGTGAAGGGCGACGCGATGACGAAGTCGCAAATCAAAGCGCTGAAGGAACAACAGGCCGAATGGAAAAAGCTGACCGCCGAGATGGACAAGTTCGGGAAGGACTCGATGGGCACGGCCGAGACCATCGATAAGGGCTTCTTCGGAAAGATCAACGCGAAATTTCCCGAAACGATCGGCCTCACCTTAGAGATGGAGAAAGCCCTCGCCGACATGGCGAAGGACACGATGCCGCTCGGCGAGCTGATCTCGAAGGGGGTCTTCGGACCGATCACGAAAGACCTCGCCGCGCTGCCGGCGAAGATGAAGGGTACGTTCGCCGGCGCCGTCGAAGGCCTCGGCCCCGTCATCATGGGCGCAATGCAGGGCGGCGGCAGCGTCGTCGGCGCCGCCGGCTCGCACGTGGGACAGAGCCTCGCCAGCAGTTTGGTCACCAAATTCGGCGCGAAGATCACCGGCGCCCTGGGCGAGACGCTCGGCGGCGCACTGAACGCGGTCATCCCCGGTGTCGGCGCCCTGCTCGGGCCGCTGATGACGGCGATCGGCGGGAAGCTCAAAGGCCTGTTCGGCATTGGCATCAACGACGAGGTGCGGAAATACAACGTCGAGATCGACAAGGTCCGCGCGGCGCTGCTGACGACACACGGCCCGATGGACGCGCTCGAGGCGAAGGCGAAAGCGGTGGGCCTATCGTTCAAGAACGAATGGGGTCACCAAGGCAAGGCCGGCCTCGACATGTTTAATGCCTTCATCGGTGAATTCAACGTCAAGGTCGGCGACGTCAACACCTCGTTCGGCGACCTCTTCAGATCGGCGGCCCAGACCGGCATACAGATTCCGTCGCATCTGCGCCCAACAATCGAGCACCTGATCAAGATCGGGGTGCTGACGAAGGAGAACGCGCTCGCGTTTGGCGCCCTCGGCAAAGAAGGCGAAGTCGACTTCAAGAAGATGCAGGACGCGGCGAAGACGTACGGGATCGACCTCGCCAGCCTGGGCCCGAAATTCCAAAGCGCGAAGCTGCACGACGCCGCGAAGACCATCATCGACGACTTCAACCTGCTGAAGGGCGGCGGCGCCGACGTCGGCGCGGTCCTGCTCGGCATGAGCGGCAACATCTCGAAGTTGGTACAGGACTCCATTCAGTTCGGCGTCGACATCCCAGAGAACATGCGCCCGATGATTCAGTCGATCATGGACGCCGGCAAGCTGATAGGCGAGGACGGCCAGGCGCTGACCGACATGTCGAAGATCAACTTCGGCGCGCCGATCGTCGACGGCTTCTCACGCATCGTCGACAAAATCGAAGAGCTAATCGGGAAGATCACCGGACCGCTCTCGAACGCGACACAGAACGTCCCGCCGATCCATGTGCCCGTGGTCTACGACGACCCCGGGTTCACGCCTCGAGGGAACGACGGCGACGATTGGCGCGGCGGCGGCGACAACGAAGGCTTCGCCACGGGCGGCGTCGTCGACGCCGGCGCCGGCCGACGCGTCACGGTCCACGGTCGCGAAGCCATCATCCCCCTCGATCGGCCGTCCGCGATCGGACGACAAATCATTCGCGAGATTGTCGCCGTCAGCGATGCGCGCGCGAACGACCGTCTCGATCGGGCGCTCGCGGAGATGTCAGCGGCCATTCAGAAACAGGCGTCTGACAGCGCGCTGTTGCCGGACCGATTGATACGCGGGTTCCGTGACAGCGCCCTGCAGCTGGGGACGCGGTAATGGAGTCGAAAGTCGGCTACGTCGACAGTCCGACCGTGCTGGGTTCCCAATCGGTGACGCTCCTTGGAGGCACGCCGAAACTCGTGCTGTTTCTCGGTGCGAATCATGGTCTCGGCGGGTCCGATCAGGACGACTGGCACAAGTTCGGTGGTGCGGCGGATGGCACCAATCAACACGCGTGGGGCGCGGAACCGCTGCACGCCCAGTCGCCCTCGAACTGCGTCGTCGCCCACTCGAATACGCATTGCGTCTATGTGCCAGCGGCGAGCGGCTTGCGCATTATCGAGGCCCAATTCACCTCGATGGACGCCGATGGCTACACGATTCAATGGACCAAAGTTTGGTCGTCGTCGATCCGCATCTACTTCATTGCCATCTGGGGCGACACGTTCCAAGCGGCGGTGGGCACCGGGCAGGCCCCGACCGCCATCGGGCTCCAAGACATCGCCGTCCCGTTCGAGCCCGAGGCGGTCATGTGTCATCAGGGGCTGGGCTCCAACGTGATCCCCCATGACGCCATGAACTTCGCGAGCTCGGGCTGCGTGGGCTTCGGCACCGCGTCGTCGCAAGCGGTGAGCGGATGGCGATCGAACACCAGCGATAACCCACAGAATTGTTCGACGCGGCAGCTCACCGACAAAATCTTCACGGCGCCGGCGCAGGCCGGCACCACACAGTTCCGCGAGGCAGCCCTCGACTCCTTGCTGCCGGCGGCGTTCCGTCTGAATTGGACGACGGTCAACGCGACGGCCGCGTATTTCTTCTGGATCGCCATGCGCGGCGCCCAGTTCAAAGTTGGCAGTTTCACCGCCACACCTGGCGCCGGGAACAATCAGACGCTGTCGGGTTTCGGCTTCGAAGGTCAGGTCTTTTTCCTAGCGTCGGCGAACAAACCGGCTGCCGCCACGACGCAGGCTCATAACCGAATGAGCTGGGGTGCCTCGGACGGCACGAACAAGTGGAGCATCTGGGGCGGTGAACGCGACAACGTCGCGACCACGATTGCCGCGACCCGAGCCGACATCACGCGGGTGCTCCTCATCGGCACCGAAAACAACACCGGCCCGTCGGTCGATGAAGAGTGCGGGATCGACACGCTCACGCCGACGGCCGATGGGTTCACCGTTCATTACGACATCGCCACCGCGACTGGCCAAGAAATTATCTATTTCGCCATCGGGAATGCGCCCCCACCAGTCATTGGCTGGGTGACCCCGACGCACACGATCGAGGCCGAACTGAATGGCGTTGGCGGCGGCTGGACGAACATCACGCCCGACACCACCAACGACAACTACCGCCTGTCGTACGGCATCAAGTCCAATCGGCCCGAGGTACGGGTCGGGGAATCCGGCACGTTGTCGTTTGGCATGCGGAACGACGCCAACAATTCCGGCGCGCAACTCGGCTACTACTCGCCCTTTCATGCGCTGAAGCGGCCCGGGTGGGGCTTCGGCATCCGTGTCCGGTTGAAGCAGGTCTACGGCGCGGACACGCGGTACTGGCTAGGGCGACTGGACCAAATTGTTCCGGACCCCGGCCAGTTCGAGAACCGTCGTGTCGCATGTGTCGCTGTCGACTTCATGAACGAGGCCGCGCGCGCGAACGCTCCGACAGCCATCCAGATCAGTAAACGCAGCGACGAAGTGTTCTCGGCGGTCCTCTCCAACATGGCGGCACAGCCGGAAAACGTCAGCGTGGATCTCGGGCGAGACACCTACGTCTATGCGCTGGATAACGTCAGCCAGGAAACGGCTGTGATGTCGATCTGGGCCGACCTGGCCAAGAGCGAGCTCGGCATCATTGTCTGCAAGCGCGATGCGACCGATGGGCAGACGCTGAAGTTTGAATCGCGTTCTGCACGCGCACTCGTCACGACGGTCGTGGCCACGCTCGACAACACGATGCATGGCTTGGACTTCCCAGGCGGACGCGCTGACATCCTCAACGTGTTCCGCGTGAAGGCCTACCCGCGGATCATCACCGCCAGCATCGTTATTGCCACGATCGACGCGCCGTTCGAGCAGGCGATTCATCCCGGTGAGACCAAGACGCTCTTTCTCGATTACACCGACCCTGCGCAGCGTGACACCAAGATCGGCGCGACCAACCAGATCCCGCCGGCCGCGACGACTGACTACACCATGAACACCGCGGCCGACGGGTCCGGCACCAACGTGACGGCGTCGTTCAGCGTCACGGCGACGTTCTTCTCCTCGTCGGTGATGCTCGTCGTTGTCAACAACGGATTAAGCCCCGGGCACATCCGCACATTGAAGGCCCGCGGCGATGGGATCTTCGCGCTCAACCCCGTCACTGCCGAGGAATCTGACGCCGCGAGCAAGGCGGCCTACGGGGCCAACGTCGCGTCCATCGAGATGCTGTATCAAAGCAACCCGTTGGTGGCCTCTGATGCGGCTCTCTACCTCAAAGAAGTGTTCAAGGACCCTCTCGCGAATGCGCGCGCGGTCCGTTTTCTCGCCAACCAATCCGAGGCGCTGCTGACCGCGGCCATCACCGGCGAGATCAGCTCACGCGTGCGCGTGGTTGAGAGCGTGTCTGGGCTGACCGCCGCGACGGAGTACTTCATCAACGGCATCGAATTCGACATCAGCGAAATGGAAACGCTCGAGACGACCTGGTGGTTGGCGCCGGCCAGCACGACGGTCTATTGGCAACTCGGCATTGTTGGCGCGAGCGAGCTCGGCGTCTCCACGAGGTTGTCGTACTGATGCTCGCCTACACCACGCTCGGTCGCCCACGCCACGAGTTCGGCCGACGGTGCGTGAACCCGGACGCCTACCGTGGATTGCTCCTCGAGCATCTAAGAGAGGCGCGCGCGAATTATCCCGATCGGCCATGGGGCGTGCCGCATCTTGGCGATGTTACGCAGATCTTCGGGCCGCTCGTCAATCACGGGATCTGGAAGATCGGCTGCGCCTGCGGAGTAGATTTCCCGATCTACGACCCTGAATGGCAGGCGGCCTGTTGCTTCGGCTGCGGAGCCATGTATCAAGGCATCGCTCCGCCGTTCGACTACCTCGAGATTGAAGGCGTGCTCCTCGCGCGACCGCACATGCATCAGCGCAACTGGATGCCAGGCGAAACGATCCAGATGCTCCGCCAGGAAAATCGCGCGCATGGAGACCGAGCCTAATGGCCTACGTTGCCCCCGTCACACGAACGACCGGCGCGCTGATCACGGCCGCGATCTGGAATCAAGATGTCGTCGCCAACGTCGCGTATTTCAAAGCAGGTCCAGCGATCGACGGGCTGCTGGATCTCAGCGGCGCCGCAGCAGGGCAGATCCAGTTTCCCGCCACGCCGAACCCGTCCGCGAATGCCAACACATTCGATGACTACAAAAAGGGTAGCTGGACACCCACGCTCAAAGGCCTGACGACGGCGGGCACGCAGACCTACAGCATTCGGGTTGGGACCTTCACGAAGAAAGGCCGCGAAATCGCCGCGCACGCCGACATCGTGCTGTCGGCCTTTGATCCAGCCACAGCGGGCAGTATGCAGCTTGGTGGCCTGCCGGAGGCCGCAGCGGCGTCACCGGCCTTGTTTATGGCTACCCCGGCGTATTTCTCCGGCGTGTTGACCAGCTGGATCTACATATCTGGCTACGCCGTCGGCGGCACAACGAACATGAACTTGCTCGGCGCGAAAGTAGCAAGCACGACGCCGATAGCGTTGGCCCCCACCGATATCGGCGGGACATTCACGCTTCGTCTGACGGTCGTGTACCACGTCTAAGACACGAGAGATTCACACATGCCCATCACCAAAGAGACCGTGATTGACCTCGTGCAAGTTATGGAAGACGGCACGCTGTTTCTACAGCGCGCGCGCTACTTCCTTGAAGACGCGGTGCGCGACCAGGACAGCAAGCAAACGCTGCGGCTGGTCTTTACGCCCAATCAACCGCTGACCGATCTGCCGGTCGGCAAGGTCCGCCAGACCGCTGCGGTGTGGTGGACGCCAGACGTCATCGCTGCGTTTGTCGCGAAACACGGCGGCCCGTCGTGAGGCTGACCAACGGCCTGATGCGCGCGCTGGCGCTCTCGCTGGTCGCGCAGTACGCGCTGACGGCCACGACCGTGTTCGCCCAGACGGACCCTTCGCTGGTGGGCGCGGCCGACACGGGCATCATCGTGCTCGCCATCGGGCAGATCGCCACGCTCGTGGCGGTGTGGATAAAAAATCAACACGACACCGCGCGCGAACGCAGCCGTGTCACCGCCGAGATCGAAAAAGAGAAAGTCCGTCTGGAAGCCGAACGGGAGAAAGAGATCCGCGTCCGGCAGTGGCAAGTTGAGGACCGCGAACGACTCGCCCGCCAAGTCGAGTCGTCGAGCACGACGTTGGCCAAGAAGGTCGATCAGGCAAGCACGACGCTCGGGGGCAAGATCGACCATAACACCCAGCTCACCGCCGATGGCCTTCACGAAGCGTCAGAAGGCCGCAAGGAAGCCAACGGCTTCAACAACAAGATCGAACGGCTCGAGCAGCGTTTGATCGGTGTTCGCACCGACGCGGCCGACGTGGCCCTGGTGTCGAAAGCCGTACGCGCCAGCGTCGGCGACCGTCTCGATCGCCTCGAGAACGTTCCCGCGACGCAAGAAATTCTGAGCGAAGTAAAGAAGCCACTATGACAGACCCAGCGGACAAGATCACGCCGCGCGGCCGCTGTTACCACACGGTCCGTCACGCCTTCTCCGGACTGATGGCGGCGCATTATCGCGAGCACCCCGACCAGCTCACCGAGGCGAGCATGGACGCGCTCCATAAGCTGCTGTTCACAGTGCTGTGCGTGCTCGACACGTTCGTGATCGAGGACCAGCAATGACGCGGCGCCCGCTCTCGGAGAACGACATCGACGCCGCCGCGGCCTCGATCAACTGTGATCCGGCCTGCATTCGCGCGCTGCTCGCCGTCGAGAGCGCGGGTGTGGGCTTTGGGCCAGGGGGCTGGCCGATCATCCTGTTCGAGCCGCACCAGTTCTACAAGCGCGTCTCGCCAGAGCTGCGTGATCGCGCCGTCGCCGCCGGCGTCGCCTATCCGAAATGGGGCGCCAGGCCGTACCCACGTATGCAGGCGGCGCGCTACGCCCAGCTCGCGAATGCGGTGGAGATAGACCGGATCGCCGCGCTGTCGTCGACGTCTTGGGGTCTCGGTCAGTTGATGGGATTTAACTTCGCCGCCTGCGGATACGCGGACGTCGTTGAGATGGTCGAAGCGATGCATATGTCCGAGGCGGAACAGCTCGCCGCGATGATGCGCTTCCTCGTCACGCTCAAGCTCGATGCCCCGCTGCGCGAACGGCGCTGGGCAGATTTCGCGCGCGGCTACAACGGCGCCGGCTACAAGGCCCACGCCTACGACCTTCGGCTCGAGGCGACCGCCTTACGGAATGCCGGCCAGGGAATCGGGATGAGAAAAACATGAGCATCAGAAATACGCCGTGCGCGCTGCTGCTCGCTTTGCTGCTCACAGGGTGCGCCAGTAGCAGCGCCCGCGTGCTGCAGCGCGCCTCGGAGATTTCGCATTTCGCGGCGGGCTATACGCCGACGCCAGGCGATGACATGGCCGGCCCGCTGGCGGAGTTGACCACGCGCCTCGAGGCCTGGGGCGTGCGCGTCGAGGATCTCCCGGAGACTCCAGGGCGGCCAATGGTCGGCCTCGCCAGCCTTGAGTACCGCGTCGTCCAGATCCAGCGAGGACTCAGCGTCAACGCCCGGTTCGAGGTGCTCGCGCACGAGGCGGGCCATCTGTTGCAGCCGCCCGGGTTACAGGACCGTGCCGTGGCGCAGTTGTTCGCCGAGCTCGTCGGCGTCGGCATCGGAAAGTTCTACGGCGCGAAGCACTGCGAAGAGATCGCCGCCATCTATCTCGCGAGTTTCAAATACGTGTTCGGCGCGGAGCCGCACCTGCGGCGCGACATCACCTACGCCATCGAGGCGATGACCGGGCAGCGTGCGCTGCCGCGGTGGAACCAGGGCAGTCACTAATTATGAGAATCAGACAGATCGCGTTCCTCTTGCTGGCGCTCGGCGCGGCCGTGCCGGCCTTTGCGCAGGCGCCGAACCATTTCGAAGTCGTCCAGCGCGTCTGGGACGCCGGACACCGAGGCGATTCTCATGAGAGCTCGGGCTGCTTCACCGAAGCCGCCGCCTACGC
>WUUC01091812.1_pt1 | contig 22243 bp, 31 predicted proteins | sample 6278441 | NCBI WGS metagenome assembly WUUC01 (sample SAMN13675441, study PRJNA597444) | soil metagenome | isolation source: soil | place: USA: Washington | collected 2017-10
CAACACGTCGCTCTACAGCTGGGACGTCGCGAATCAGGAGTACGTCCTCAAGGGCACGCACCTGGCGTTGAAGGTCGACGAGCGCGCCGTGTTCGTGACGACCGACGATCAGATCGACGCGGACCGCGCCGAGCTCGGCGGGGTCCAGGTCTTCACGTGGTCCGTTGCGGGCGGCACCACCATCTATCTCGCGGCCATCGACAAGGAGACCGGTGCGACCATCCTGGCGCCCACCGCGATCGCCACGGCGATGCGCTCCAAGCTCGTCGCGCTGACCTCGAAAATTCTCCACTTCTACGTCGTCAGCAACACCGGCGTGCTGCGCGTCAAGGCGCTCGATCCCGGCGACCTCGCCACCTCGATCGCCGCGGCGTACACGGCGATCGTCGCGATCGGGACGCCCGGCTCGCTGTCGGCGACGTGCATGTACGACGCCGTGAAGGTGCCGAGCGCCGACACGGCTATCGCGGTCGCGCGCATGGACCCGACGACGAGCTACGCGATCATCAAGGTCCCCGTGGCCGTGGCTTCGTGGACCGCAGTGGCGCCCGCGCGCACGTGCGACGGGCCGATCGCAGTGTCATGCACGCCCGACGGCGCGAGCGCGCAGGTCATCCGCGCGAGCGGAAACAACGTCCAAGGCGACCTCATCACCATCAGCTCGCTCGCCGACACCGCGCATGTCGGCAAGGCAGTCGGCACGACGACGGTCAACCCGCCGCAGCAGATCGCGTGCGCGCACCGCTCGGTGCAGGACAGCGGCGCGTACCGCTGTTATGCGTTCTGGCACTTCAACGAACAGGTCCTCGGATCCGTCGACTGGTCGTGCAAGTCCAACTACGTCGACACCGGCGGCAACCTCGGCACGGAGGCGGTCTTCCTGCGCCGGATGGCCGTGGCGTCGCGCGCGTTCGACCACGGCGGCTCGGTGTTCGTGATGCTCGCGTTCGGTGGCAACTCGAGCTTCCTGACGCTCTCGACGTCGCTCTCGTTCCTGCGCTCGCAGCTGCAGAACACGGCCTTCCTCTACCGCGACGACGGTTTCCTGACAGCGAAGATCGCGCCCGGTCGTGCTGGCGGCTTCGGAGCGACGAATGCCGAGTCCCACGGTCGCTTGCCAGGCGTCGCTCTCACCGCGGGCACCACGACATATTCGGCCTGCATCGCCGAGCGCCGCATCGTCCCCATCGGCGAATTCACCAGCACGAACTACGCGGACCGCGGGCCGCGTGACGTGACGTTCACGTTCGACAGCAACGAGGCCCGGCGGTGCGCGCGGCTCGGGCAGACCCTCTACGTCACCGGCGGCGAGCTGCTGCAATACGACGGCGTGCGACTCGTCGAGGTCGGCCACCACATCTACCCGTGGTTCGCGACCGGCGCCGAGAGCAACGGCACCGGCTCCGTCGAGGACGGCACGTACGCGTACAAGGGCACGCTCCGGTACGACAACGCGAAGGGCGAGCGCGACCGCTCGACGACGGCAACGCACGGCGACGTGACGCTGACCGGTGGCACGCCGCAGCGCGTGCTGATCCGCGATGCCGTCCCGCTGTACGTCACGCACAAGACCGCCAGGCCGCCGGCGTTCGAGGTCTGGCGGACCGCGAAGAACCCCAACGATGGCGACCCGTTCTTTCTCGCCACCTCGAACAACCCCGCATCGACGACCAACCCGAATCGGTACCTGGCGAACGACACCAGCCTGCTCGCGCTTCCTGACCTGAACGACGAGCTCGCCGACGCGTCACTGACGGCCCTCGAAGGCGACCCGGAGACCGGCGGCCGGCTAGAGAACGTCGCGCCGCCGGCGTGCTCGATCATCATCGCCACCGACACGCGGCTCTTCATCGCCGGCGTCCCGGGCGACCCCAACCGCGTCTGGTACTCGCAGCTCCGCGGCGACGGCGAGGTCGCGAAGTTTCACGACGCGCTCGCGTTCGACGTGCCGACCGTCGGCGGCGACATCACGGCGCTCGCGTTCATGGGCGGCGTTCTCGTGGTGTTCCGCGAGACGGCGATCTACGCCTTCGTCGGGCTGGGCTTCGGCAACCTCGGCGCGGCGGACGGCTCGCAGAACTTCCAGCTCGGTCGCGTGGTGTCCGAGGACGTTGGCGCGGTCTCGCACGAGGCCGTCGCGCTCACCGACAAGGGCCTCGTGTTCAAGAGCTCGAAGGGCTGGTACCTGCTGAACCAGGGACTCGGCGTCGACTACATCGGGGCGGCGATCGCCGACTACGACTCGGATTCCGTGGTCGCGGTCCACGTGCTCGAGGGCAAGCACGAGATCCGCGTCCTCACGACGAGCCGCATGCTCGTCCTCGACACGGTCGCGAATCAGTGGGGCGAGCGGACGATCTCCGACGGTCTGCACGCGGCGGTGTGGGACGGCACGTACCACTACCTCGCGACCGGCGGACCGAAGGCCGAGCAGGCGACGTACACCGGCCTCACGTACGGGCTCGATGTCGAGACGACGTGGATCAAGCCCGCCGACCTGAACGGCGCGGTTCGCCTTCGGTGGCTCGAAGTGCTCGGCGAGTACCGCAGCGCGCACGACCTGCGCATGCGCATCGCGTACGACTACGTCGATACGTACGTCGACGATCGCACGTGGACCGTCTCGCCGACGACGGTCGGCGGACCCGAGCGCGTTCGCCTTGGGCCGTCGCGCCAGCAGTGCACGGCCTTCAAACTTCGCATCACCGCGCAGGCGGTGGGCAGCGCGACGCCACCGACGGGCGAAGCGCTGAAGCTGACCGGGCTCGGTGTCGAGCTCGGCATCCGTCGTGGCGTGAACCGGCGACTCCCTGTCGCCCAGAAGCAGTGAGGACGTATGTCGCTCGAATGGAACGATCTGAACCCCGCCTCATGGCCCGGCGCCGTGAAGCGCCAGTTCACGAAAGACTTCGGCGGCCTCGGCGGCGAGCTGTCCGAGGAAGAGAAGCTCCGACAGAAGCTCCTCCATGAGCAGGCGGCGGCGGCGGGAAGCTTCGCCGACTACGGCGAGGGCGGCTTCAAGTCGCTCGGCACCGCTGCCGACAACGTGCGCGCGATGCTCGAGCAGCACGCGACCGGTGCGCAGTCGTTCTCGCGGGAGACCCTGCGTCAGGGCCTGATGCAGAACCAGGCCGCGCAACGCTCTTTCGCCGCCGGCGCGTCGCCGCAGAACGCCGCGATGGCCGCGCGCACCGCATCCATGAACATGGCGCGCCAGGGATCCGGCCTCGCCGGACAGCAGTCCCTCGCCGACATCGCCGAGCGCCAAGCGTTCGCGAAGGCGCTCGCTGATGCAACGCTTCAGCAGCGCCAGCAAGAGCTTCAAGCCGCGCTCGGCTCGCGACAGAACGCGATGACCGGCTACGGCGCCGGCAATCCGTTCACGCCGACGCCTTCGATGACCGACCGGTTGCTCAACGCCGGCTCGCAGGTGCTCGCCATCAAGGCGGGGCAGAAGTAGGTCGCGATGGCGCTGGACCCGAACGACCCGATGCAGCAGGCACTCTTCCCGGTGCCTGCCGACCTCGTGTGGCCTCCACCCGAGTACGCCGGGCTGTTCACGTTCGCACCCGAGCCGCCACCGACGCCCGAGCAGCTCGCGCTCGCCGAGTACGGCCTGCCCGGCGGCATCGTGCAGCCGATCCCGACTCCACCGCCTCCACCGCCACCGCCTCCACCTGTGCAGCGGTTCGGCAACTTCCCGCCCGAGGAGACCGCCGGTCCGGTCCCGGCCGCCGCCGACATGCCGCCCGACCTCGCGCCGATGCAGCCCGGGCTCGGGATTCCGGCCGACACGATCGATGCCGCGATGCGCGTGGCACCCGCCGGCGCGCGCGATCCGTGGGAGGTGCTCGACCAGCAGCCGGGCCCGGCACCGACCGACGATCAGCAGCTCACACAGGCGATGAACGCGCTCGACCCGCGCGCGCCAGCGATGCCGCCCGAGTACATGACCGGGCGCGAACTGCATGGCTACGCGAACAAGTCCCCGCACGACTTCGCCGAGTTCGACGCTCGCGAGACAAACAACGAACGCCTCGCGTTGGCACAGAAGGAGGTTGATGGCGCAAACGCCGACCTCGAGCGCCAGCGGGTCAACCACGAGATCCGCACCGCCGCGCTGAAGCGCGCCGATGCCGCGCGCGCCCAGGTCGATCACGAATCGGCGACCCTCGCCGCTGACGGCGGCTTCTGGGACTCGCGCTCCGACGGACAGAGGTTCCTCGGCTTGCTCGCGATCGGCGTCGGCGCGTTTGTTGCCGGTCCGGGCGGGCGGAACCAGGCGCTCGAGATCTGGGAGAAGTCGATCGATCGCCACGTTGCGAACGCGAAGCGCAAGCTCGCCGACAAGCACAGCTCGGTGTCGCGGATGTACCAGCGAATCGGCGACGACTTTCTCGCGAACGAAACCCTGCGTCAGGCCACCACACTGGCCGCCAAGGCCTCTCTACAAAGCCAGCAGCAGCTCTTCGCCGCCGGCGGGACCTCGGAGCGCGCGATTGCCAAGAAGCTCCTGGAGGTCGATGCCGATCTCGCTGCGCGATCCCAGGCCGTTGCCATCCACAACCAGAAGCAGGCGATCGCGGAATTCGAGGCCCACCTCAAGCGCGAGGCCGAGGATCGTCAGCAGCGCGCGCAGGCGGAAATCGCGCGCAACAACCGCGAGCAGAACAAACTCACTGGCTGGCGCATCGCCGTAGACGCGAAGCAGGGCGATAAGCGGCTCGCGCTCGACGCCCAGAAGTTCGATTGGGACAAGCAGAAGGACGTCCTCGAACAGCAGGGCAAGGCGGATAAGGCCGGCGTCGGCGGCAACGTCGAGCAGGTCGTCGTCGACGGCAAGCCGCAGATCCGCGTGATGCCGCTCGTCCAGGCGAACGGTCTGGACTTCAACCCGGAACCGCAGGTGAAGGAGAAGATCATCGCGAAGCGCACGGCCGTCCAGACCCTGCACGACAAGCTCGGCCAGCTCAAGGAGTGGCGCGAGAAGCACGGCGGCGCGAACAAGAAGACCTCGCCGACTGCGCAGGCCGAGTACGACCGCCTCGAAAAGTCCGCCGTCATCTCCTACGGCGCCGCGACCGGCCAGTCCCTTGCCGACAAGGAGTCGTACGAGCGTGCACGCGACGCGCTGCTCGGCGCCGACCCGAGCGGATACAACATCAGCGGCGTCGACGAGCGCATCGATAAGGCGCTCCGCGAGGTGGACACCGAGTTCAACGTGTTCCTCCAGGGCGCGAACTACAACGGTCCGCCGGTCAAGTTCGTCGACTTCCGCCGCGAGCAGAAGGCGCCCACCGTCGAGGACGAGGCGCTCAAGGACGCGATGGCTCCGAGTGCCCAGTACGACACGCCCGTGGGCGATAAGGTCGCGACGCTCGACACGCTTGTCGCCATGACTCGCTCGTCGGACCCGAAGGCACGCGAGCGCGGATTCGCCGGTCTGCGCCAGGTCGCCGCCGAGGCGAGCACTCCGTTCATCCGCGAAGAGGCGCAGCGGAAGCTCAATCTCGCAATTGGCACGTCAGTCCCTGACTCCGGTCATGTGCTGCCATCGCAGAAGGGCGTCAAAGAGACGGCGCCCGGCACGACCGACTTCGCTACCGAGCGCGAGCGCGAGCGCCGCGCGCAGGAGGGCAAGTAGATGCCGGTCACCATGATCTCGCCGACCGGCGCACGCGTCGAGGTCGGCGACGACGAGGTCGCCGCGGCACTGCAGTCCGGTTACCGCGCCGAGACCGTCGAGCAGGACGTGCAGCGCATCGCGGACGAGTCGCGCTCCGAGAGGTACGGCGGCGTCACCGGCAAGATCACCGCGGCAACGATGGGCGCCCTCCGCGGCGCGTCGCTGGGACTGTCGGACGTCGCCATCGGCCAGCTCGGCGGCGGGGATGGTCGCAGCGACCTACGCAAGCTCCGCGACGAGAACCCTCTCACGTCGCTGGGCGGCGAGATCGTGGGCGCCATCGCGACGGCCATTCCGAGCGGCGGCACTTCGCTGCTCGCGCGTGCGCCAGCAGCCGCAGCGGCCCGCCTCGGCGCTCGCGTCGCCCAGACCGCCGAGGGCGCATCGACCGTGGCCCGCGTCGGTCGCGCCGTCGCCGGCGGCGCCACCGAAGGTGCCATCGTCGGCGCCGGTCAGAGCGTCAGCGAGATCGCGCTCTCCGACAAGCCGCTCACCGTCGAGCAGCTCGGAGCGTCGCTCTCGAGCAACATGCTCTACGGCTCGCTCACCGGCGGCGCAGTCGGTGGAGCCGCCAAGGGCTTCGAGATCGGGCTCGGCCGCGCGCGCAAGGCGATCGACGACTTCAAGACCCGCGGCGACGCGGCCGACGCGCTGCCCGACGACCTCGCCACGATGGACGTGAAGCAGCTCCGCGCCGCGCGCGAGATCGAGCTCGACACCATCAAGGCCGCCCGCGTCGCCGAGAAGGAGACCGTCGAGCAGGCCCGCGTGATCGAGCGCAAGGCCGTCGCCGACGAGCTCGGCGCGCACCACCAGGCGATCGACGCCGATAAGCCGTGGCTCGCGACAAGGGGGTCCGCCGAGGCCGAGATCCGCACGATCGGAAAGCAGCTGCTCAACGCGAATCGACAGCTTCGCAACATGCTCGACAACCCGAAGTTCCTTGCCGAGAAGCCGCAGCAGGCGCTCGCCGGGCTGCAGAAGCAGGAGCACGCGCTCGAGCAGATGCTGCGCGTCGACGGCCGTCTGCGCCGCACGTTCGGCGCCGGCGACGACGCGCACATCCCGACCAGCGCGGATGACCTCGTCGAGGACGCCGTGACGTCGGTGCCGGCCCGCGATCTCAAGGCGCGCGGATACATCGAGCAGCCCGGCGCCGGCGTCGACAAGGCCAAGATGGACAAGGCACGCAAGGCCATCGCGGATGGTCAGCGCGATCCGATCACGATCGCGGTGTCGCCGGGCGGCCGACTCGACATCGGCGACGGTCGCCACCGGCTGCTCGCCGCGATCGAAGCCGACGCGCCCATCAAGGTCCGATGGCAGGCGGGCTCGGCCGGGCTCGACAACGGCCTGCCGCCCTTGAAGCTGCCCGCGCCGCCGGGCGCCCGTGCCGCCGCGCTCGACACCGTGCCCGCCGCGCTCGAGCGCAACCGCGCGCTCCAGGCGCGCATCCGCGAGACCACGGCCGAGATCAAGCTCGCCACCCCCGACGTCACGCCGCGCCTGCAGCAGATCGACGAGGCGCGTGAGCTGCTCGCGTCCGGCGGCGGGCAGAAGTCCATCGCCGAGCAGGCGCTCTCGGGCTCCGTGTTCTCGGGCGTGGCCGGCGTGGTCAGCGCGGTCCCGGTCATCGGCCCCATGCTCGCTCCTCTTATCGGCGCGCGCGCGGCGAAGCTCGTGGAGGGCGGCGTGTTCGGTCGCGCCGGGCGTGCCACCAGCGAGATCGCGAAGCGCGGAGCTCGCGCCGTCGACGCGCTCCTGTCGGCGGGCCAGACGATCTCGCGCCTCGCGCCGCCGCTCGCCACGAAGACGCTCCTCGCGGTCCGGTTCGCTCCCGAGGACAAGGCGACGAAGCAGCCCAAGCGCGCCGACCTCGCGAAGCTCTACCACGCGCGCTCGAGCGAGCTCCGGTCGCAGACGATGTACGCACAGGACGGATCGATCCAGATGCGGCCCGACGCGCGCGCGCAGGTCGCGGCCCGCCTCGATCCGATCCGCGCGGTCGATCCGCTCGCCGCCGACCAGCTCGAGACCATCGCGGCGCGGCGCGTGGAGTTCCTCGCCTCGAAGCTACCGCGGCGCCCTGACATCGGCGGCATCCCACTCTCGGCCGCGGACCGCTGGCGCCCGAGCGAGATGGAGATGCGCCAGTTCGCGCGCTACGTCGCCGCCGTCGAAGATCCGATGGGCATCGTCGAGCGCGTCGCGGACGGCTCCGTGACGCCCAGCGACACCGAGGTCATGCGCTCGGTGTACCCGGAGATGTACGCCGACATCACCCAGCAGATCGTCTCGCGCCTCCCCGAGCTCCGCACCTCGCTCCCCTACCGCCAGCGCCTCGCGCTCTCGCGCTTCACCGGCGAGCCCATCGACGCGAGCATGCACCCGCGCATCCTCGCCGTGCTCCAGGCGCAGCACGCGCAGGAGGCCGGAACCCAAGGCGGAACGCAGGCGCCGACGCCGCAGCCGAAGTTCGGCGCGTTCGGCTCACCGAAGGCGGCCGCCGAGAGCGACGCGACGCGCGCGCAACGGAGGTCCGCGTGATCCGCCTGCTCGCAGCCCTCGCGCTCGTCTCGTGCACCGCCCCGATCGGCGCGGCCTTCACCGTGTCCGCGCTCGAGACCGGCTGGCCGCGGCACGTCATCACCGTCCTCACGGACACGAACGGCGGGCCCGGCGGCGCGGACGGCGTGTTTCTGTACGACGACTTCGTGCTCGCCGCACACGAGCAGGCGCGGCGCACCACGCGCTCGCAGCGACCGGCCGACCCGGCGCAGCCGTGGCCGACCCTCGTGCTCTCGGGCGTCGGGCTCGCCGAGCACGCGATCGCGGTCGACCTCAACGGCGACGGCGTGCGCGACATCCTCACCGCCAGCGAGGACAACCGGATCGTCGTCCACTGCTCGCCCGCGTTCGCGCCGGCGACCATCACGGCGTCACAGACGACGCCCGCGACGCGATGGATGCAGCTCGCGTGGACGTCGTGGGGACTCGTCGGCGGCTCGCGCACCGGGCCGGGACAGATCGCGCTGTTCGTCTCCGCGACGCCATGCGACGGCGCGTCGTGGTCGCGGCAGAAGCTCGACGACGCAGGCTGGCCGATGTCGATCGCTGAGCACGACGGGCGCATCGTCATCAGCGACAAGGGGCAGATCCAGATCTGTAACCCGACGTGCGTCAACAGCTCGGCGAAGCGCGGCTTCCGCTACCTCGAACAGGACGCGACCGGCGCGTGGTCGAACACGATGATCCGCCAGGTCCTCACGACCGAGGGTGACCCGCGGTTTCTGCACGTCGGCGAGTGGCGCGTCGACGGCCTCGACTTCATCGGCCTCGTGTCGGCGGTCGGGAAGCCGAACGCGTCGACGCTCTATACCGCGCGCGGCATCGTGCCCGGCTGGTTCGATCTGCCGATCGCGCCACCCGCGAGCATGGGCGAGCTGCAGGACGTCGAGCCGTGCGACCTGACCGGCGACGGCATCCCCGATCTCGTCTACACCGCGACCGGCATCGGCGAGGGCGAGTCGGGCGTCGCGGCGCTCGTCGGGCCCGACTTCACCGAGCGCGTCGAGATCAGCGGGCCCGGGCTCGTGAAGGTCGACACGCTCGCGTGCTCCGACGTCGACGGCAACGGGCGCAACGACGTCGTCACGACGGACGAGACGCTCGGCGTGCTCTGGTTCGCAAACGAGGCGACGCCATGACGCTGCCCGTCTTGCAAGGCGTCGGCACCGGCTCCGAGAGCTCGTGCTCGTGGCCGACGCACGAAGCCGACGACTGGGGGATTCTCCCCGTCGAGCACGGTGGTGGCACCGTCGCCACGCCGACCGACTGGCTGCCCATCCCCGGGTTGCCGCTCGTGCAGTCCGCGGGCTCGACGTTCTCGATGTTCATGCGCAAGGCGACGGGCGCAGCGATGGGTGCCGCTGCGCTGTCGGGAGGCACCGATCACATGTGGGGCGTGATCTACACGGTCCGCGGCGCCGACCTTACCAATCCGATCGCGCACATCGCGACGATGATCCAGCAAGGCACGACCACTGCCGGCATCGCCCCGGGCATGTTCACCGACGAGGACGACAACCTACTCGTCGGCCACCTCGCGTGGATCATCGACAACGCGGGCCCGCTTGCGTCGTCGTGGGCGAACACCGCGCTCGGCAGCGTTACCAAGCAGTACGACGCGGGAACCGCCACCAACAACGGCGGCGGCATCACGATCGCGAGCGGCACATTGGTGACGCCCGGCGCCGTGCCGATGTGGTCGCTCACGCTCGGCACGACCTCGGCGTTCTCGGCGGTGACGCTCGCGTTTCGTCCGCCTGCGTCGAGCGGCGTACCTCTCGGCCGCGTTGTGAACGGAGCATGAAATGCACCTCGTCAAGCTCAACACCGCGACGAAGATCAAGCTGCTGATCACCGGCACCGACGGCAAGACGCCGACGAATCACCCAGACCGATCGACGTTCGCGATTCGAGATCTGTTGGCCTACGGCGCCGGCAAGCTGAACTTCCAGGTGCGCGCGCTGTTGCCCGGCGCATCGAACGGCTTCACCGGGGCCGACTTTCGCATCATCGTTACTGGAGACTCTGGCGCCGGCGCAGGCGTTTCGCTGACGCAGGCGGGTGACGACATCACAATCCACTACGAGAGCGGCGTGTCGACCGCGGGTGCCGTGTGGAGTCATCTCTACAACAGCGGTGCCGGTCGCAACGGCATCATCCCGCTCGAGACGAACGGCTCTGCGGATAGTGCCGTGTTGACGTCACCAGGCGACGACGGCGCAGTTCTCGCGTCGTCGGCCGGCGCCAATGGAACCGCCGCGGTGCGGTGGGCCCAGAACGCACTCTCGACGCTCACCCTCAATGCCAGCAATGCGAACTACAGCCAAGCGCATCTCGTAAACCTGGGCCCGACGGGCACGCACGAGGTGTGGTTGCTCTCGACGCACGTCTTCAAGCTCGGCAGCGCAATGCTCGAGGTTCCAGCGGACGCGACGCCAACGGTAAATGTCGCCGAGCGTCTCGTGCAGGTCGTCGCCTACGATCCCGAGGACAGCGTCCGCCTCGGTCTCACGGCGTTGCCGAATGCGGCCGCCGAGGCCGCCGGTGGCCTCTTCACGCGTGGCACGAGTTCGGGTCAGATCAACCAGTCCGCGAACGGGCAGATCGACGTGAACATCGAGCGCGTCCGCAACGCAGTGATCGCGGCGCTCACGACGAACGGCTACCTGCAGGCGACGGTGCTTCGGTGGCTGACCGACAACGCGGCGGGCACGCCGGTGGCACTGTCGGCGAACGGCTACCTGCAGACGATCCTGATGCGCTGGATCGCCGATAGCGCGTTCGGCACGCCGAACGCGCTTACCGCCAACCGCGTCGACGCCTCCGTGGGCGCGATGGGGACCGACGCGATCAGCGCGGCATCGGTCAGCACCGCAGCGGCCGAGAAGATCCGCGACTCGCTACTGAACTACGCGTACCGCACAGGCCGCACCGTGCGCGGCCTCTTCCGCCGGCTCGGCGCTTCGCTCGAGGTCGCGACCGGCCTGCTCGGCTCGACCGCGACGTTCAAGCAGCCTGACGGATCGACCACCGAGTACAGCGTCACGCAGGACGTCGCGAACGGCGCGCGCACCGCCGTCGTCGTGACGAACAGCGAGGTGCCGTGAGCACCGGCTACTACGGCACGTTCTGGTACGGCTACTTCGGCGCGTACTGGGGCGGCACCGGCATCGCGCTGCCCGGCTCGGGCCACGTCGCGCGCGTGCACCCGGCCGACACCACGAACGCGAGCGGACACGTCGCCCGATCGCACCCCGCCGACGTCACGCACACGAGCGGACACGCCGCCAAGACGCACGCGGCCGACACCACGAACCCCAGCGGCCACACGCGGAAGACGTAGGAGTTGCCCCGATGTCGATCGAGGAAATCGCGAAGCACTTCGGGCTCCCCGGCTTCATGCTGTTCATCTGGTACCTGTACGGGCGCGCTCAGAACGCGCGTCTCGAGAAGGCCGAAGAGAAGCGCATGGAGATCGAGGAGAAGAAGGTCGCGGCGATGACCATCGGGTTTCAGACGCTCGGCGCCGGGCTCGTCAACGTGCGCGAGACCGTCGCCCGCCTGGACGAGAAGGTCGACACGCTGATCGACATGGGCGACCGCTTCACGCCGCCGCCGCAAGAGATCCCGCGCGGCACGCGCGCGCGCACGAATCCCGAGGGCGTGCCGATCGGCGCGATCGGCACGTACGGGCCCAAGCGCGGAGGCCGCGATGGGTGACTCCCTCGTAGAGGCGCTCCGGTTGCTGCGCGACGAGATGATCGAGCAACGCCGGGTCACGCGCATGCTCGTGGAGGTCCTGCGCGAGCTCAAGGACGAGTCCTCCGCGGTCCGCTACGAGCTTCACCACCTCCGGACGGAGCGAGAGAAATCCGACCGCTTGCGCGATCTCGAGGTCGCCAGCGGGGTCGCTGTGGCCGCCGGCGGCGGATAAAATTCACGCTTCCGGCGGGGTGGTCCTACGCTGATCGTAAGGTGAAGGACTTCGATCCGAACGTCATCGTTCCTGCGATTCTCGCGCTCGTCACGTGGCTGTGGCAGTCGCGGAGCAAGGACAAGCGGGCCACGCTGCGCGACCAGATCGATGCCGTCATCACCACCGCGGTCCACCGGATCGCCAACAGCGCCGAGCTCCGCGATCACGCGCGCGAGCTGCTGACCACGGAGGCCCACGCGTTGCTCGACCGGCTCGGCATCGACCCCAAGCCGTGGAAGTCGCTGATCCGCCTCGCGGTGGACGAAGGCCTCGCCGAGCTCGCGGAGCTGCTCGAGTCCAGACGCGTCGCGATGCAGGATGCGACGAGTGCGCTCGCCGCCGGCGCGCAGGGCGTCGTGGACGCATTCGACCCGCCCACGAATCCGCGGGTGCCCGCGATCGATCCGAGCGTCGTCGTGTTCGAGGAGCTGCGCGAGCCGCCCGTGAACGCGCTCCAGGTCTACGGCAACGATCCCGACGAGCCCGCGCTCCCCGGCATGGATGCAACGGCGGCCGCCGCGAGGGTGCGCCGGGCGATCGGGAAGGATCCACTGCCGTGATCCACGCCGCTGTCTACTTCATGCCTCACCTCTCGATGGCGACCGGCGGCACCGCGCTGCTCGACATGCTCGTCACCCCGACGCTCGGCGACATCGCGTGGCCGCGCGTCGCCGTGCTGCTGATCCTCGCGATCGGGATCGCGGCCTTCTCCTGCGCGGTCGACCCGGAGTGACATGCCGATCGTGCGCGGCGCCGTCTGTCCCTCGTGCCACCAGCTGGTGAAGCCGGTGAGCGGCGAGCTGCGCGCGTGCATGTGCCAGAAGACGCTCGCGTGGATCACGGCGACCGGCGAGTCGGCGGCGAGCGGACCCGACGGGCTCGAATTCGTCGAGGTGATCGCGCCGTACCGCGAGCAGATGAGGTTGCCGCTGTGAGCATCTGGCGCGAACTCGCAAAGGCGGCCGCCAGTGGCGCGGTCGGCAGCTTCGTCTCGTCCGCCGGGCAGAAAATCGGCGAGGCAATCGGGGATGTCATCGGGCGGCGCATCAACCCCGCGCCACCCGAGCCCCCGCCGGCGCGCCGTAAGCCGCCGATGCGAGGAGAGCGATGACGTCGGAGGCGCTCGACCGCGTCCACGGCATCGGCGTGTTCATCGCGATCGTTCTGTGGCTCGCGTTCCTGGGATGGTTCGCGGCGTGCGTCACCCGTGGTCGGGCGCCCTGCCCGCCGACCGCGACATCAAGCCCGACAACTTCCGGCACGTCGCCGGCGTGCGAACCAAGGAGATGAGATGAACATCCGTAGCGAGTTTCAGGCCCACGACCTCAACGACGCCGGTATCGCTCGCACGCACGACGTCGCGAAGCTCTTCTCGGTGTTCCTCAATAACCTCGAAGCTGTCACCGGCGCTGATGGGCGCGCGATGGCCCTCGTGCGCACGAAGCTGCAAGAGGCGAAGTTCTTCGCGGTCAGCGCCGTCGCGGAGTCCAAGGACAACCAGAAGCCGTGACCGCGCTGTCGTACTCGCCGCTCGCCCACAAGGTGCCGGGCGTCCGCGACCCGGTGCGGAAGCCCGTCACCATCCGCAAGGTCTGGGGCTGCCTCGTGCACACGACCGGCGGCGGCGTGACCGCGAAGGCGCGGGCGAAGTGGCGCGGGCTCTCGCATCCGCTCGATGTCGCGCTCGCGGTCTACATCGACTTCCAGAACGGCGCGGCCGGCTACTTCTGGGGCGGCCCCGGCTACGTGATCGACCACGACGGCTCGATCCACCAGATCGCCCCCGACGAGGTGCGCACCGAGCACGCGGGCAGCGGCAACCGCATGCTCTACCACACGGGCTCGTGGGTGAACCGCGTGGCGCCCGAGGTCGTGGCGCAGTGGAAGCGGCGCTGGGCGGTGAAGCATCCCTACGCGATGTTCCCGTCGACCTCGCCGAACATCGACTACGTCGGAGTGGAGATGATTCCGGTCGGCGACGGCTTCGGTGGTCTGCCGATGGCACCGGGCCTGCGCTTCACGAAGTACCAGCACAACGCGGCGATCGCGCTCGGTCGCGACCTCGCCGAGCGACACGGCTGGCCGGATGGCTGGCAGAACACCGGTCGCCTACTCGGGCACGAGGACGTCGATCCGATCGAGCGCTCGGACAATCTCGGCGGGTGGGATCCGGGGGCGATGCGCGCGGCCCCGTACTTCGACTTCGACTACGTGAAGCGCGGCATCGCCGCCTAGCCCCGGCGCACGCGCTCGAGCTCGGCCAGGAGCTGCGCGTCGAGCGAGCCCGGCGCCGGCGGCGCGGCCCGGAGCGCCTCGATCCGCTCGAGCTCGATCCGCAGCGCGTCGACCGACCCCGTGAGTTCGCGTGGCAGCGCCACCGGCTCGCCGAGTTCGTGCTTGTCGATCGCATTCACCAGGGCGCGCGCCAGCTCCACGACATCCGGCATCCGACGATCGTAGCTCAGGCTGCGCCGCGCTCGGCGGCGAACTTCTCGGCCTCGGCCCCCCACGTTTGCCAGCCCTCACGCGGCTCGCGGGCGAAGAGCTCGAGTTTTGCGCCGGCGCAGTGCTTCTCTACCATCTCGTAGAACTCGGCCGGCTTTCGTGAATGCTCGCGCACGTCGATCGCGCGATCGCCCAGCCACGTCGTGACCTCGTTGAGCGTGTGCGCCGGCTTCCCGCGCATGGCCAGCACGACGTGCTCGGTGCGACCGCGGGGCGCGTTGATGCCCATGCCGGTCTTGTTCTTCGTCCATGTGGACATCGAGATCCACTCGAAGCCCCACGCGTCCACGATCCGCGGCGTGTCCTTCACGAAGAGGTTCGTCGTCCAGCACCACCAGATGCAGTCCTCGTGCAGCGCCGGCAGCACGCGATGCCGGAACGCGATGATTTCGTCGATCGGCATCGACGAGTAGTCGGTGTGGCCACGGCTGCCCATGTGGCCGTCGCTGTTCGAATACGGCCAGGGAAAATCCGTTGAGAGCACGCGGAAGGGCCCGATCGGCAGCGGGGGAACTTTCTCGGCATTGATCCTGGCCACCGTCTCGCGTCGCCGATTCTGCCGCACGAGCGCGCGAACGTGGCCAGATCGGATGTCGCCGCCCTTCTCGAGGCGCGCGGCGATCTCGCGCTGCTCGGCCACGGGGCACTCGGCGAGCTCGGCGCCGGCGCTGACCTTCATCGCCCCACGCTCCACGAGCCTCACTACCGATGGGTCGGCGCGCTCGATCACCGTCTTGCCGTGCTGCACGGTCCGCGGCGAGACACCGTAGGCTGCAGCCGCCTCGTCTCGCGCCTGGCGAGCTTCAGGCAAATTTGCCTTACCCTTCCTCCGTCCAGCTTCGCGCTGCCGCTCCTTGGCCGCCTGCGCGTACAGGGGCTCAGCGCGCGCAGCCGCGAGCGCTCGTTGCTCGAGCGTGTCGTGGCGCCGAGCCTCGTTGAGTGAGCGCGAGAACGCGAGCAGTGAAGCGAGATCGGTCGGGCCTTTGTAGAAGCGCGTGCGCGGCTCCACCTTTGCGATCTTGGTTGCCAGTAGCCGGTTGCGCCCATCGAGGACGAACGCCTTGCCGTCGATCGCGACGAGCCAGATGTCGTTCACCTGACCGTCCTCGCGGATGCTCTCGGCGAGTTTTTGCAATTCCTCGTCGTCGAGCAGGCGGTGGACATCGGCAACTGGGTGCGTCTGGTATCCGCAGATCTTCATCGCGGCGCCGCCTTCATTCGCAGGTCATCGATGATGGCCATCACCACATCGTCGTCACGAAACCACTCGCCTCGGATCCGATACCGCCGCAACCGCCGATGGATTGCTGCTTCCTCCTTGGCGCCGCCGGGCACTGTGGCGACGATTCGAAGCTCCTCGGGATTCCCGACCTGCAGCCCATCGAGTCGGGCGATCACGTTGTGCGTGTACCCGATCTTGATGGGCCCTCCTGTCTTCGCCTGGATGAAGTAGACCTCGGAGTAGCGTCGAGGCCTGGGCTTCCATGACGTGTCCTCGATCTGCTGTCGGCCGCACGGCGCGAAGTCGAGAAGGTAGACATCCAGGCCGCACATGTTCTTGAGCATTCCCTGGATGCCCCACGCGCGGACTGGCTTCTTGGTGAAGCATTCGCCGTCGAGCGTGCGCGCGACGAGATCGAAGTAGCCCGGCGCCTGCGTGCTTTCCTGGATGATGACGTGCCCCCAGTTCGGGTACTCAGGATCCCGGCAAATGTGCGTCGCTTCGCACGGAGCGATGCTTCGGATTTGTTCTGCGAGTGCCTCGTCCTTGGCGGTGAACCTCATCGTCGCCAATGCTCCGGTGTCGGTCTGACAAGTCATGCGGCCCTCCGCGCGCGCAGCTCGGTCACCTCGCGCTGGGTGGCGGCGATCGCGTCGAGCTTCCACGCGCGGGCGCCGAGCCTGTCGAGCGCCTTGAACGCGCCGGTGTGGTCGGTGCGCTCGCGGTGGTGCTGCGAGCAAATCCCGATCGTCTCGCGATCGTCGGACTTCTGGCCGAGCCCGCGCGCGCCGGCGTGATCCGCCTCGACGTGCCCGGTGCACGACGTGACATTCTCGGGATCGGGCGGCATCCGGCGCACGATGCAGCCGAGCTTGCGGACGTCGCGCATCCAGTCGAAATCGCGCTCGCGCCGCGCGTAGCTCGAGCGGCGGGATCCGCGTCGGAAAGGCTTTCGTCGAATCGTTCGTGTACGCTGCATCTGTCACCGTCCTTCTTGGCCGTTGGGTTGTGACTCGCAGCCGACCGCTTCGACTTGGTCGGCTGCACCTGCGTTGGGCAGGAGTTTCGCTGCTTGGTCGAGCACGCCCTCGATCAAGCTCGGCATTGCGTAGGGTCCACCGCTTCGCACCGGCAGTTCTCGGCGTACCGCCGCCGGCATCTGCGCCTCGCGTCGAGCAGTCGCGTGGATGTTTTCGTAGAGTTCGATGAACCGGGCGCGATCAGCGACTGGGCTCTCGCTGGAACAGAGCTGATACCAACCCATCGAAGCAACCGCACTTGCGACCATCGGATCAGCGAACTGTGGAGTGCGATGCGATCCGAATTTGCGGATTGCCGCGAGCACGTCGCCCCACGCATCGCCCGCTGGTCGCATCGGCCCGCGCTCGTACTCGACGACGGCCCGGCGGATCTCGGCGACCGACGGCATGAACCGGCTGTCAGCGAGAAGCCGCTGAACCGCACCGGCCGCGCTCTTCGCGTCGAGGTCGAGCAGCATCCGGCGGTAGATGGCCTGGGTCTGCTTCTGTTGATCGGCGTCGAATCTCGCCATCGTCCCCGGATAGGCGTTGACGATGACTGCGACGAGCTTGCTTGCTTCGACTTCCGTCACTGGACACTTCTCCGCTTCTCTTCGAGCTCGAGCCGCTCGACTTCGGCGAGCGCGATGGCGCCCGGGTTTCTGCGTGCGTCGACTGCGAGCCGCGCAGGTGGTGCTCTTTGCGCGTCCTCGATGCGCATTCCGCACTTCGTGGACCACGACGTTTCCTTGAAGATCCGCCCCGACAGAAACTCCAGCGTCCCCTTGGCGATTGCTTCGGCCTCGCCGACCGCGATGATGTGCAGCGCGTCGCGCTTCCCGCGCTCGATGTCGCCAGACTGGATCAGCCGCCCCAGCAGTTCTCGGCGTCCTGTGTCGAACGCGGGGAGCGGGTTGGGCGGATCCCATCCTCGCGCTCGCGCTGCACGCGCACGGGCCGCTTCTAGGCTCGCCCAGATCTCGTCCACCAGCAGTGCCCGTGCTGGGTCCGGTGTTGGTACCAGCACCGGGCTCGGTGGGATCGCGCGGGCGCGCGCACGCGGGTCGCGCTCGGGATCCCCTTCGTGGTCGGGGTCGTGATCGGAGGTCGGAGGTCGGAGGTCAGTCGCGAGGGTCTCGCGAGAGTCTCGCGAATCATTCGCGAGGGTCTCGCGAGGATCCCTCGACGGTTCCGCATCAGGTCGAATCCACTCGGCTTCGGGGTCCGACGGCAGTGGCATCCGCGGCTTCCCTGGCTTGTCGACCCTTTGGTGCTTCTCCCACCCGACGATGTGCAGGTAGAGCTGCCCGCGGACCCGGTAGAAACCCAGGAGCGAGACTCTCGCGAGAGTCTCGAGGGCTTTCGCGACACTCTCGCGAGACTCTCGCGAGGCCCACAGTGTTGCGCCTTGAACGTAGCTCGCCTCGCCGCGAAGGTTGCCGTGGTCGTCGGCGAGCAAGATCACAGAGACGAACAGGCGCCACTCGAGGTGCGAGAGGTTGGCTGTCTTGTCGTCTTCGAGGATCTCGGGCTTAAGTGTTCTGATACGTCCCATGGTCAGTCCGCTCCGAGTTGGTGAGAGGCGCGCGAGCTCGGCCTGGCGGTGGCGCGGTTGCACTCGCGGCAGACGCGGCGCAGTCCGCGTGACCCGTGCTCGGAGAGCAGCTTCGCGAGCGCGGGCGCGAACGGCACGAGCGTGAAGACTTCGAGCGTGAACATCTCCCAGCGATCGTTGATGAGCCAGGACCCGTTGCATGCCGTGCGGATCGCGCCGTTGCCGATCGCGATGATCGCGTGGTGCGCACCGACAGCGCCGGCCTCGTCGTAGTCGAGAGGCTTCCCGAAGCCGAGGACGCGCATCAGCCGCGTCCGATCCGCTCGGCCTTGTCGGCGGCGAGAAGTAGCAGCGCGGCGAGAGCGCGCGCCTCGTCAGGAGGAATCGTCGCGCCGCCGTACTGGTCTGGGATGCAGACCGCCGGCGGGTGCCCGCGATTGATGTGCGTGTGCGGCGTCGGCGTTTCGAGCCCGCACGGCACGGTGTCAGCGCCGAGAAGGTCGAGCACGCCGGTCGCGAGCGCGTGCGCGTCACCGTCGGACTGCGTGTCCAGCGGGCGATCGCCGAGCCGCGAGAGCGTGGCGCGCGCGGTCTCGATCAGTTCCCGTAGCGTCATGGCGCCGAGCTCCGCGGAGAGGTTGCCCGGCGCGGAGCCTGCGCGCGCCGGGCGCATTTGGCCCTGCAGGGAGCCACGGGGACATCTACCCCCGCGCTCACGTTGTGCGTGCGCAGGTTTTCGAGGCCTGCCACGAGGTCACGACCCTCGGCTCCGCTCCGTAATTTCTCCGCAGCGTCGACCCGGGATTGCCGGTTGCTCGCTGCGGCCGTAGCGTGTCGCTGTAGCGCTTTCGCGCTTAGAAGCTGGTGTGTGTGTCCGGATTGGTTCGCCGGCTTGATGTCGCGGTGGGCGCTGGTTACCGTCGGGGGATGCTGATTCGACTCGTGGGGGTGGCGTTGCTGGTGGCGTGCGGGCCGGGCCCAACGGTTGTGGCGACTACAGGTGGTCCAAGTCCACGAGCCGCCGGCCCCAGTCCTCGCCTCACCGAGGATGGGAGACTGCTGGTCCTCGGTGACGATCCCAGATGGTGCGCACGCGACGACTCTGGTTTTGGCGCGTGCGCTCGCACGCGCAATCGATGTGAACGGATCGCCGCCGGCTTCGCGCAACGCGACAGGACAGGGGCGACCCTGGCGCCGTGCGCGATGCTCTGGGCAGTTGCGTGCACCTACCTCCAAGATGTCGTAACGGGAATCGCTAGAGAGAGGTGCTATCCGTCCGCGCGGCAATGCGACGCAATGGGAGACTCCGACGTCCGGGACGGATCTCACACGGGAAACCCGCGATGCGCCGTCTACCGCGTGAAGGGCTACGACCCAATTCGCGGCGAGTCCCAGCGCGGATGGTGGTGTTCCGGCCAGGGAATGCAAACCGACTGCTTCCGGACGCGACAGCAATGCGAGAACCGGCGAGAGGGGGCATGCGCACCAAGTCAGAGCGCCTTCTGTTTTCGGCAAGGCGCGAAGGATGTCGATGTCGGTCTTCTCGAGTGCTCCCTGAGCGAGAAGGAATGCAATCGAGACCTGTATCTCACCGCCAGCGGAAGCAGCGCTGACGTCGAGACCGACTGCTACGAGTCCAGGTAGCGTCACGCTGCACGCTTCGGCCACACGATGGTGACCGGGTGGCCGTGCTTACGGAACGTGTCGACAAGCGTCTCTGCCTCGTTGGTCTTGAGGTCGATTTCGCCGTCGAGCTTCCGCGCGAGTGACGTGTAGTGGAGCTCAAGCCCGCTCTTCTCCAGCAACTCCGGAACCGACCACCCCGAGAGAACGTGCGCGGCTTTGAGCTGTTCGTGAATTCGTGAAGCGGCCACGCCTCTTGATGTACAGTACGCATCACGGTGGATCAATACCGCGAAGAGGCGGAGGCGGAGCAATGCGCCCTGCGCATGGAGATCCCCAGTACGTTCGAAGGGATGTCATCGCGTGGCCATGCGATCCCTCAGGTCGCCGACTGGTGGCTCGAGGATGCCCGCGCCAAACTCCGCAAGGATGCACGCGACCAGCGGTCGCTCGGCAAGGTGCTTGCCGCGCACATCAAGCGACGCACACCGTTTCAGCAGTCGACGCTCTCTCGTTTCATCGCGGGCACGCACCCGGTGACGTACGAGCTGATCCTTGCGATCGGCGCTGAATACCCAGATCTCGCTCCTCCAATCATCTTCCCGTCGACGAGAGAAGAGGCGCGCGCGATCGAGGCCGTTCTCAAGCTCGCGCACGTGCAGACCCCAGGCGTCACGCCCATCCGCAAGGCACGCGCGATCGCGAAGACGAAGGTCGACGCGGCCGCTACGCGCGCGGTCGATGAGACGCCAGCAGAAGTCGCGATCCGAAAACGCCACTCGTAGCGATCGGGATCGCGTCCGAAGATCTCAGATCGCGCGCGACGTTATGAACAGTGCGCATCAACGACGTTGACGACTGACCGGCGCCTGATGCATGGTGTGCATCATGAGGCTTGCGGTGAAACGGATCGGGGAAGGGCACGAGCGGCCGGTACCAGGCGACGTCGTGCGCGGGATGAACATCCACAGCGGCCTGGAGTTCATCGGCCGCGTGTCGCGGCTCTGGGACTTCGGTCTGTGCGTCGTCGACCTCGAGGCGCCGCTCGACTTCGGCGGTGGTGTGACCGACGTCTATACGACGCACGCGCAACTGCTGACGCTCGTCGAGCGCTGCGAGATGCCGATCGTGAAGCTCTTCGAGGGTCCGTGGGTCATCGACCAGCGTCGCGCCGCGAAGCCCGCCATCGCGTTCCGCGAGGCCGCATGACCGACCTGCTCCACCCCAAGAGCAAGACGCGGCGCGACATGCTCCGCGCTGTCCGCCGCTGCATCAACGGCCCGGTCGACCCGACGAACCGCCGCGGCACGATCGAGCACGGCCCCGTGGTGCGCGGCGGCAAGTGCCAGCGCTGCCTTGACGTCCACACGAAGAAGAACGCGAGGTCGGCGTGAAGCGCGAGCAGCTGAACGCCACGATCAAGGGCGTCGAGTCCGTCGGCGACAAGTTCCGCCCGTTCGTCGAGCGACACGTGCCCTGTCGCGCGCCCGCCGGCGAGGTGATGTCGAACGTGCTCGCCGATCACAGCCGCTGCACGATCACGCAGCGGTTCGTCGGTCCCACGTTCGCGACCATCGGTGAGGCCGTCGCCGCCGCCGAGCGCTGCGAGGTCATCAAGTCGGACGGCAAGCCCGCGAACCTGAGGGCGGTGGGCTCGTGACCGCCGTCGACCTGTGCCCGCTGGACCACGCCGCGGCGAAGCAGGACGAGGCCGTGTGGCAGTCGCTCGCGTACGTCGGCATCCAGCACGTGCCCGCGGACGAGAGCGGCCCGGCCGAGTCGCTCGAGCTGCGTAACTGCCGGTGCGGGTCCACGCTCTGCAAACTGGTGGCACCGTGATGGGCGGCGATCTGCACCCACCCGAGGAGCTGCTCGCGGAGCGCGGTGACCCTGCCGCGCGAGCCGTACTCGAGGACTGGTACCTCTCGCACGGCCTCCGACCGACACGGCTCGGCGTGGCGGTCGGACTCTTTATAGGATCCGCCGACGCCGCCGACGCCGCCGACGCCGCCGACGCCGCCGACGCCGCCGACGCCGCCGACGCCGCCGACGCCGCCGACGCCGCCGACGCCGCCGACGCCGCCGACGC
>WUUC01096641.1_pt1 | contig 22238 bp, 19 predicted proteins | sample 6278441 | NCBI WGS metagenome assembly WUUC01 (sample SAMN13675441, study PRJNA597444) | soil metagenome | isolation source: soil | place: USA: Washington | collected 2017-10
GGCGCAAAGTCATTTTTTCAGTACATATGAAAGAACCTTACAGCAGTGCGGTTGGTGAGAAACACCAACCTCGGCGTTCGGCGTGTTTGTTTCGGCGAACACCTGCGAGGGCGGAAATACGATAATTTCTATGGCCTCGCAATGACTGGCTTCCTGCTTCATTCCTCGCAGTGGCGGTCGCAATGGCGATCACCACCTCGCAACAATCTTAAAATTCAACAACCTCGGCGTTAACCGTTGCGGCATGGTATAAGTAGTGTTGGAAAAATCTTTGATCAGCAAATAAGAAATAGTGTTGTCGCGGTCGATGATATTAAATACTTCGAGGCTGGCCCAGATATTGTCGAAACCAAGAAAAGGGCTATGGCTGCGGCGTTTGGCGCGGTCGCTGTCGAGCAGCAAGGCACTGAAACCAACATCGCATCTTATATAGGCGGGGATCTCCAGGCCATTGCGGTATTTGGTATTGTTGGGAATATTGTAAGGCAGGTTGCTGCCATACAAAAGATTGAGATACATTTTTAAATTGCGGTTGGTAGCTAAGTAATCCTGGAAGTACATACCAAATGTAACGCGGCGGTCGGCAGGGCGGCGAACCCAACCTTTTTCCAGCGTTACACTATCAATGGGTTCATTGAGATCATTGAGTGTATAATCTTTGTAGGTATCGCCTTTGATATCTTCTTTGGTATTCATAAGGCCAATGCTGATCCATGATTCGGCATCTTTTACCAGTTCGCCATAGAGCCGCATTTCAATACCGGCGGCATACGCTTTGGCATTGTTCTCACCAAAATAACGGACACGTACGTTGTCGATATCATAAGGCACTACATTGGTCATATTCTTATAATACGCTTCGGTGGTCCAGCGCATGGGTCGCCCAAATCCGGTGAAGTTGTAATCAAATCCCAATATACCCTGCCAGGATTTTTGTGCTTTCAGCGCAGTATTGATCGTGCCATCATATCTTCTCAGTTCGCGATAGAAAGGCGGTTGGTGATAAGCACCGGCAGCGATGCGAAAAACAAAATCACGTTCCCAATTAGGTTTCCAACTGGCGCCGATCCGTGGTGAAATAAGAAATTCTTTGTTTAATGAATTGTAATTGTAACGGAGTCCGGCGGTGAAGGTGTACGTATTCAGTGAATCACCGAAGCGGATATTGTCCTGCACATAACCGGAAAATTTATCGATGTCGAGATCAGCTTTTGATTTAAGCGATTTACTTAGTTGCAACATATCGGGTGAATACGGCAATGAATAACCGGCTGAATCCTGGAACTCCCATTCATGAAGTTTATCATTGATCAATGTTTTATCATAAGCGATGCCCCATTGATAAGCATGGCGGCCCTGGTCAAGGTTTCCTTTGAGTGCAAAATTCCAGTTCTCAATATTGAGCTGGTTTCTTGCGAAATTCTGGAACACACCGGCGCCCAGCGGACTGATGATGAGACCAAATGTTGGTTTGCTTTTATCAAAATCACGTTCGCCAAATAAATAGGCCCCGGTGATATCTACATTTTCTCTTTCATCATTTTCAAAACGGGAAGCCATCCATTTTAATTTCAGTTTTTTGCTGAGTTGATTGGTAAAAGAAACTCCCAGCATATTGGTAACATACTGGTCCTTTTCATTTCCTTCAAAGTAAATATCAATACCGAGGTTGGAAGTAAAGAAAGGAGAGAAGACGGAAGATGTTAGTTGACTGAATGCAGGTTGCAGCGAAAATTTTGTTTGGGAAATATTGCCAAAGAGTTCTAAAGTTGATCGGTTGGTCAGTTGATAAGTTAATAAGGCTTGCAGGTCGGATGATGAAGGAACATAATTACCTTCTGTTTCCTGCCGGCTTAATAAATTCCGGTTGCTTCGGTTTCTTGCACCAATCAAATAACTGAATTTATTATTGTTGGATGTTCCTTCAACATGTAATCCTTGTTCAAGGATACCGACATAAGCAGAACCGCCAAAGCGTTTGGGTTTGTTGTACTGGATATCGAGCACAGAACTCATCTTATCGCCATACTTTGCCTGGAAACCGCCATTATAAAAATTGATATTGCGGACCATCTCGGGATTGATAAAGCTTAATCCTTCCTGCTGACCATTTCTTACTAAGTAAGGACGGAAGATCTCAAAGTCGTTTACATACACCAGGTTCTCATCGTAGCTGCCGCCACGAACGGAATACTGCGAAGTGAGTTCATTGTTGGAACCGACAAATATTTTTATCAAACTTTCTACGCCGGTAGTAACAGATGGAAGATTGATAACGGATTTTGGATTGGGACGGATCAGGCCGGCTTCTGTACGGTCACGCTGATCGATAACGATGACTTCTTTAAGTGTAGTAGTGCTTCCTCTTTCTAATCGTATGGTAAGGTATTCTTCTTCGTTTTCGTTGAGCAGGAAATTTTTTTGTTCTTCGCGGTGGCCGGTATAGCTGAAGATGATGGCGAAAGCTTTTTCTGCGGGAACTTTTAACCGGAAATAACCGGTATCATTGGTCATGATGCCTTTCTGATTGCCTAAGATAACAATAGAAACATTTTGTAAAGGATTCTCATTTTCATCGATGACCTTGCCGGAAACGTATGCGGATTTTTTTTGGGCCATGCCCAAAACGGAGATAAATAGTAGTATGCAGGATAATAGATGTTTTGGCCGGTTCATTCGGTAGTGGCGGATTTGCGGACAATATTAGGCATTTAATTTTGGTTTGCCTATAGAGGATAACGAAGGAAAAGGCAATAAAGTATTGAGTTGCTTGCAGTTCGTTCGATTTGTACCACGGCGGCACTAAGACACGAAGGCGCACGGAGAGTTCACTTTGTGTGTCTCTGCGCCTTTGTGTCTTTGTGGTTCAAAACCACATGAGTTAAAGTCACTACAGATGATTAGGTCAAATCACGGCGGCACGAAGAACACGGAGAGTCACGAAGAGTTCACTTTGTGTGTCTCTGTGTCTTTGTGGATCAAAACAACATCAGTTAAAGTCACTACCGATGATTAGGTAAACCACGGCACTCAGTTTTTTATTTCTTAAGATAGATGAGGTCGCCGAAACTCACTGCATGGCTGACCTGGCCGTTAACAGTATAGCCAGTGATGGTGTTGCTGCATGCATCTTTTCTGCAACTAAAAAGGCTTCGGTTCGCAGTGTTTTCGTGTTCTATAATATCAGTAACGGTTAAGAGTTTTGCGGATCCCGGGAAAAATATTTCATAATTATAATCACTAAACAGCGTCACAAAGCCGGAGCTGGCAACTATATTTAATGTATCATGGCTGCGGTGAAATACAATATGCTCAAGCAACACAGTATCTATCGGCTGGGAAAGCGAACCTTGTTTCAAAAACTTTCTTAAAATAATAGTATCCGCTTCCGCATCAGAAAATCCTATTAAGGAAAAAGCAGTCTGCGATTTTATACATTGCTTTTCGCAAGATGTAACAACGAGTACAAAAAATATAAACAAGAATAAAATAAATTTCATACCTGGTTTTAATGTCATGACAAAGCATTACTGTTTATCGTTGCTTTAATTGCCGGATCGTTTTTTTGGGATCGGCTGATTTGAAAACCGTATTGCCTGCTACCAATACGTCAGCACCTGCTGCCATGATGGAGGCGGCATTTTCTACTGTAACGCCTCCATCAATTTCGATCAGGGTTTTCAATCCTCTTTCATCGATCATTTTGCGGAGCTGTTTTATTTTATCCAAAGTATAAGGGATGAACTTTTGTCCACCAAAACCGGGATTGACGCTCATCATGCAAACGATATCGGTATCCTGCAGGATATCGCTGAGCTCGGAAACCGGCGTATGCGGGTTGATGGCTACACCGGTTTTCATACCCAGTGATCTTATTTGTTGGAGGTTCCGATGAAGATGGGGACAGGCTTCTACATGAACAATAAGATGATCTGCGCCGGCATTTTTAAATTGTTCGGCATAGTCGCCGGGTTCGAGGATCATCAGGTGTACATCGCAGGGTTTGGTGGTGGCCTTTCGAAAAAATTCAATGATCATCGGCCCGAAACTGATATTGGGAACAAATCTTCCATCCATCACATCCAGGTGGAACCAATCTGCTTCGCTTTCGTTGAGCATTTTACATTCGTCTTCCATTTTGAGGAAGTTGGAGGCTAACAAGGAAGGAGCGACTATTGCCATGTTTTTTTGTTTGCGATGCAAGTTAAGGGAAGTTGATTAGTTGTTTGGATGATGCCTATTCGATCCGCCAGGTTATAAACAGCTTGAAATTTCCTGAATAAAATCTCATATATTTGTGCTATGAAAATTTCAACAGGCAAAAATTCAAGTTCACTTTGTTGCTGCGCAGGTAGTAGCAAGCGAGCTATGTTTGTCTGTTAAAAAAGAATAAAGATCAAACTGAACCGCTTGGTACTAACATGTCAAGCGGTTTTTGTATTTAAGGTCTGGTATGCTCAATGGATGGGTGTTGGTCTGCAAAACCAATGTAGTCAGTTCGATTCTGACACCAGACTCAGTAAAATTTAAACTAAACTATTTAATTTTTTCAGCTGCTTCGTTTGCTTCTGTGAAAGTATTATCCAGTTCAAAGGCTTTTTCATAATTCTCTTTTGCGTCAGCCTTATTTCCAAGTATTTCCTGGCAACGGCCTATCCAGTACCAGGCATCAGCAAAAGAAGGAGTGATCGTATTTGCCAGTTGAAATGTTTTCAGCGCATCGGTGGTTTTTTTCTGATCCAGCAGCACCTTTCCTTTTTCAATGTAAGCATTCAGGAAGCGATGATTCTTATTAATAGTGGCATCAAATAGCTGAATGGCTCTTGCCTTATCACTGATATTGGAATAAAACATTCCTTTTATATAATAAGGTTCTGCATGGATATTAAGTGAATCTTCGCTTATCAACGAATCAGCTATCGCAATAGCCTTACCATTTTTGCTTTCTGCGTATTGATAAGCCAGTTTGTAACTGATCTCCCGGTTGAAAGGTACCAGGTGATAGGCTTTTTCCAGCGCAGCGATCATACCGGTACTGTCTCCTTTTTTTTCAAGCAGATCCGCTTTCAATAGCAAGGTGTTTACCTGCGCAGGTTCTTTTTCAAGTATTTCATTGCAAACCCCCAGTGCCTTATCGGTTTGATTCATAGCATTGTAAGACCGGGCGAGACTAATGTGCAGGAAGAAACTGTTTGGAATTTCCTTTATGGCCTCATTCAAAAATGCAGCTGCTGAGTCCGGTTTTTTCTCAAGTAAAATATTACTGACGCCGACAGCGTACACTTCTTCTTTTGCTAATGACCATGCTTTCCGGAAATCAGCCAGGGCAGGTTCGGGAAAATTATTTTTATTAAGCAAGACCGCCCGGCGGAAATACAGGTCATCACGACCAGGCTCTTTCCGGATACTGTCTGTAACGGAAGAGAAAGGTTGTTGCGAAAGCACATCCGCGTAGGGAGACGAAGATCCATTATCGTTGCACGCAGTAAAAAGAACGCTGCAAATAAAGAGGAAAAATAATTTCATAGTTAAACCAGGACGTTGAATACGATGTATGACAATTTGCTGACAAATTACGGGCCGGTCAAAGATAACTTTGCAGCCCATCATATAAACGAAAAACATGAGAAAACTTGTATTAGGCGGAATAAGTATCCTGGCTGTATTTGTAATAAGTTCTTTCAGGAATACAACTCCACTCGCGACTCACCACTCACGACTCACCACTCAAGATACCATTCTCTATCCCGACGAAACTCATTTTAAAAATATACAACAGTTGACTTTTGGTGGCGATAATGCGGAAGCCTATTGGAGTTATGACGGTAAGTATATCATTTTTCAGCGTACCAATGCCAAAGAAGGTTTGAATTGCGACCAGATCTTCATCGGCAAGGTGCCGGATCAGGGAGAAAAATTTGAGTATAAACTGGTGAGCACCGGCAAGGGAAGAACTACCTGCCCGTATTTTACCAAAGATGGCAAACATATTATATATGCGTCCACGCACCTGGGCGCCGACACCTGCCCGCCTGTGCCAGATAGAAAAAAATATGGTAACAAATATATCTGGCCCCTGTATGATAGCTACGATATTTTTATGGCTGACCCCGATGGTAAAATTGTAAAGCAACTCACCACTGCAAAAGGATACGATGCAGAACCCACGCTAAGCCCGGACGGAACAAAAATGATCTATACCAGCGACAAGGACGGCGATATCGATCTATATATCATGGACCTTAACACCGGAAAAGAAAAACGTGTTACCAATACATTGGGCTACGATGGTGGCGCCTGGTTCAGCCCTGATGGAAAGAAACTTATCTGGCGTGCATCGAGACCAAAGACGGACGCGGAAATAAAAGAGTACAAGGACCTGCTGGCGGAAAATATGGTCGCTCCAACCAATATGGAAGTATTCGTAGCTAATGCTGATGGCAGTAGCGTAAAACAGGTAACCTCATTTGGCCAGGCAAATTGGGCGCCTACTTACATGCCGGACAGCAAGCGCATCATTTTCGCTTCCAATCATGAATACAAAAGAGGTTTTCCGTTCAATCTGTATACCATTAATGAGGATGGATCGGGATTAAATAAGATAAGCCGTGATAAAGGGTTTGATGCATTCCCGATGTTTTCCCCCGATGGAAAAAAGGTGATCTTTAGCAGCAACCGCAATAATGGCGGCACAAGAGATACCAATATATTTATAGCTGAGTGGGTCGAGTAAAACGTGAGAGTGAGAATGTGTATGCGAAAGTTGTGGTTGCGATGAAACGACTAACTTCGAAGTTCAATTCATTTCACAGCACTCAAACAATTTGTTATGCAAACAGGTTTACTACATTTTCATAATCTTCTTCGCTGGGTCATTCTCATTCTGCTGGTTATTTCCATTTTCAAAGCTTATTCGGGTTGGCAGCAAAAGAAAATTTTTTCTGCCAGCGATAGAAGAATCTGGTTATTTACATTGATCACTTCACATATTACTTTAGTGGTAGGTTTATATCAATGGCTTTGGGGACGATATGGTATGTTGAAAACAAGTTTGCCTGACGGGGAAAGTATCATGAAGAACAAATTCTTTCGTTTTTTCTGGGTAGAACATCCTACGTTTATGATACTTGCCATAGTAATGATCACTCTCGGCTATGGGATGGCTAAAAAATCCGTACCCGATACAATGAAATACAGGAGGACTTTTTGGTTTTTTGTAATAGCGTTGTTGATGATATTGATATCTGTTCCCTGGCCATTCCGTGCCGGGATTGGCAGACCTTGGTTTCCCGGCATGTAGCAAGGGCAAGCATCCAGGCGTTGCCGGGCTTGTGTATATCTGGCATTCTGGCCCGATAACGGCAATCGGTACTGTAACTATTTCAGCGTACTTCTCCAACTCCAAAAATAGTGGACTACCCTTCCGATGCAACAGGAATCGTTTGTTTACGATACGGATAAGCGCCATGCAGGTTTTGTGCGAACCCGTTAAAGAGGAATCAGTTTATGTATGCATCGCAGGAAGCTTTTTATGCAAAAGATTTATTAACGCCTATTACCAATCGTGCATGGCGAAACAAACTGGCCTATGGCATTGTAACAACAGACGATAAAGTATCGTACCTGTTACCCGGAGAAAAATGTACAAATGTTTCAATACAAAAATTACCGGAATAAAAGGCAGCCATGCTGTATATATTTCGAAACCCGAAAACTAGCGGCAGTGATCGATGAGGCAGCGCTAAATGTTTCGGCTTGCAGATAATTTAAACAACAAAAAGAAGAACATACTCCATGTGCCTTTACCATTTATGTAGCGTTTTTGTTCCCGGAAGCCTCAACAGATCACTCTCGCCGCCAAGGATGCCTGAATGATGGAAACTTTCGCCCCGGCAGACTTTCTCCAAACAACAAAAAAAATGGCTTATTATCTTTCCCTCTTGTCCCTTATTGTATGAACTAGTCAGCTCTTTGGAAAATTGACTTGATTGGTCTATCCACCTAATATTTCATGATCTCATTATTTTATAATCAAACCCAATTTTCCGCTTTAGAGGAGCAGGGAACATCATCAATCTTTCGCAATTTTTTTATAACTCGCCACAATCCCGCGGATTAACGATGAACTGAATCCCTGGTGCTCCATTTCATTGAGGCCCGCTATGGTGCAGCCCTTTGGCGTAGTTACTTTATCAATTTCCTGCTCGGGGTGTGAGCCTTTTTGTAATAATAATTCGGCAGCACCTTTTACTGTTTGTGCAGCAATCAGCGATGCAGTAGCCGCATCAAAGCCTATTTCAATACCGCCCTGGATATTAGCACGGATATAGCGCATAGCATAAGCTGTACCGCAAGCCGCTAATATGGTTGCTGCTTCCATCAGCTTTTCATCGATTGTTACCACTTTTCCTACCGTGCTAAATAGATCGTTTACATATTTTGTAGTTGCATTGTCTGCGTCCTTACAGCAGATACAGGTCATACTTTCGCGGATGGCAATAGCGGTATTGGGCATAGCCCGGAAATAAGGAATATTATTTTTGACGATACTTTCCAATTCACTGATCAATACACCTGTAACAACCGAGATCAGGATCTTATCATCACTTAAATCTTTTCTTATTCCATTTAGCACTTCGGCTACCTGGAAAGGCTTTACCGCCAATATGATGACTTCACTATTTTTGACGGCTGCGTTATTATCAGCCGTTATTTCAATGCCTTTTTCGTTCAACGATTTCAGCGTTGCTATGTTTCGCCTGGTAATGGTAATATCAGTGGCCTTGCTGAATTTACTATTCAATAAACCTTCGGCAATAGCCGTTCCAAGGTTGCCTCCGCCGATGATAGCGATCTTCTTACCCATTGATACAGTTTTTATAAAGATACAATTCGTTGCAATGAAAAAGGGAGCGGTTAGCTGCTCCCTCTTTGGTTGATATTTTCGTGCTTACCTTAAATAGGAATTAATGCAGAACCGGCACCTTCTTTTGTAAGGAAGTTTTCGATAGCTGTCTCGTACTTGTCTTTCCACCAATCAATAGTTCCCCAGAAATCACCGTCGATCACTATTTCACCTGTAGTTACCACACCAATTTTTTCAAAGGGAAGGTCACCCAGCATCATTTCAAATTCACTAACCATATTCAGCGAAACACTAACCAGCACCCGGCTCTGTGCCTCACCAAAAAGCCACGCATCTTTTCTATATCCATTGTTAGTAATAACCGAAAAACCGAGTTCGCAATTAAAACCACTCTCGCAAAGTGTAACAAACAAACCGCCTTCGCTTACGTCATGCGCCGAACGTACCATCTTTTTTGTGATCACTTCCATCAATTTCTGCTGCAATGCAAATTCTTCTTCCAACTCAAAATACGGCGCAGGAGAATATTCCACCCCAATGATCTTGTGCAGGTATTCGGAGCTATTAATATCATTTTGAGAATAACCTAATAAATAAAGGACATCGCCTTCCTTTTTGAAATCGAGGGTCATCTTGCTATCTACATCTTCCAGCAGTCCAACCATCCCAATTGTAGGAGTCGGGTAAACAGGACCATCCGGATTCTGGTTGTAGAAACTCACGTTTCCCCCTGTTACCGGTGTATCAAATTTCCGGCAGGCTTCACCCATTCCTTTTATCGCATGCACAAACTGGTAGTACACTTCGGGATCATAGGGGTTTCCAAAGTTAAGGCAGTTGGTAACTCCCAGCGGTTGTCCGCCACTACACACAATATTTCTTGCGGCCTCACTTACGGCTATCATTGTTCCTTTATACGGGTCCGCATATACATAGCGGCTATTGCAATCTGTCGTGATGGCTAATCCTTTTTTTGATCCTTTTATCAAAACTACCGGCGCATCCGTCGGCGCATTAGTGGATGTGTTGGCCGTACCAACCATACTATCATATTGATTATATATCCAGCGCTTAGAAGCTATAGAAGGTAACTGAATGATTTGCCCGGCTATCGCCTTCAGATCGGTTGGCTGGGGTATTGTCGAAGCTGTGAATTCTTTTATCCCGGCGAAATAGGCAGGCTCCCGGTATTCCCGGTCATATTGCGGGGCACCACCGCCGAGCACTAATTCGTGTGCCGGTAATGATGCTTCGAGTTCGCCATGCATGTAAAAATTAAGGATGCCGTCACCGGTCACTTCACCAATAACAGAACAAGGCAGGTCCCATTTTTCAAAAACTTTTTTTACAATATCCTCTTTCCCTTTCTCCGCTACCATCAGCATTCTTTCCTGGCTTTCGCTAAGGAGCAACTCCCATGCTTTCATATTTTGCTGGCGGGTGGGCACTTTATCCAAATCGATGCGCATTCCCACCTCTCCTTTTGCACTCATCTCTGCAGTAGAACAAATAATTCCGGCAGCGCCCATATCCTGCATACCCACCACGGCCCCGGTTTGTATGACTTCCAGGCAAGCTTCAAGCAATTTCTTTTCCTGGAAGGGATCACCGACCTGAACGGCAGGAAGATCCTGCGCACTTTCAGCGGTTATATCAGCTGAGGCGAAAGATGCACCGCCGATGCCATCTTTACCCGTGGCACTTCCGACAAACATTACGGGGTTGCCACTGCCCAAGGCAGTTGCGGAAACAGTTTCACCTGCTTTTACAATGCCCACACTCATTGCATTTACCAACGGATTGGTATGATAACATTGATCAAAATAAACCTCGCCACCGACAGTAGGCACACCGAAACAATTTCCATAATGGCCAATACCATGTACCACGCCGGAAAGAAGATGCTGCGTTTTATCTTCTTCAATGTTTCCGAACCGGAGTGAATTTAAGGAAGCAATGGGTCTTGCACCCATGGTAAAAATATCACGATGAATACCGCCGACACCCGTGGCAGCACCCTGGAAGGGCTCGATAGCGGACGGGTGATTATGTGATTCGATTTTAAAAACAACGCCAAGCCCATCGCCTATATCCATTAACCCGGCATTCTCTTCGCCGGCTTTAACAAGCATTTTTCCGCCTTCACGGGGTAATGTCTTCAACCACTTGATAGAATTTTTATAGCTGCAATGCTCACTCCACATTGCAGAGAATGCACACAGTTCGGTAAAGTTGGGTATACGGCCCAGTTTGTTTTGAATCAATTCAAATTCCTCTTCGGTAAGCCGAAGCTGCTGCGCTGTCTTTAGGGTTATTTCCATGAAGATTGTAAAAATTATTTAGTCCCATAATCTATCGGCAGCAAAACTAAGGAAAAGCCTTTAGATGAAAGGAGTGGATGCTGGTATGAGAGCGGTATACACGGGTAGTAAAAGACGGCCCGTGTTCAGGAGGTGTATCGAACGAATGAAACATACATTACTTTTCGGGTTGACTTCACTTTTATCTTTCCCGTTTATGAATCACTACCTGACCGTATGCTTAATAATCCCTATTTTGCAACGCTAAAACTATTTGCTGTTTGGAGTATCTTCTTTTTATTTCCTATCTCGTTTTATTTGCATGGCTTGTCACCAAAACCCGCTTTTTTATTCGGACCGGTTTAAGCAAATCCCAGTTAGTCATTATTTTCTTACTAAAGGTAATAGCCGGTATCTTTTACGGATGGATGGGACATTTTTACGGGGGTTTCGCTCAAATGGTGGACACATGGAACTTCCATCACAACAGTTTGTTGGAATACCAGGTACTGCTTGATGATCCGGGGGAATACCTGACGAACCTGTTTCGCAATCCCTACACGAAAGAAGGCGTTGACAGTTTTTTTGGTTCAAAAGATTCTTACTGGAACGATTTGAAATCGAATGTCTTTATAAAGGTGCTCTCTGTTTTCAATATTTTTAGTTTCGGACATTATTATGTGAACGTAATATTCTATGCTTTTGTTTCTCTTTTCGGACCCATGGCCCTTTACAGGGTGATGGTGGATGTTTTCCCGAAACAAAAGAACATTGTTTTGGTGGCCACTTTTTTCGTGCCTTCCTTTTTTTATTGGACAAGCGGCATTCATAAAGAAGGGTTGATCTTTGTTGCAATTGCATTGATCATTTTCTCTATCTATTTCGGTGACAAAGAAAAACGCTTGGGGATTAAACGAATTTTGACGGTTGCTCTGGGTCTGCTGATACTCTTGTTGCTGAGAAATTTTGTGCTTGTCATTATTATTCCCGCAATGATAGCGTGGCTACTCGCCAACCGATGGCCAACACACAAGGCGCTATGCTTTGGAGCGGTATACCTTTTTTGTTCAATAACCTTTTTTACTTTACGATATGTAGATCCACGACTCGATTTCCCCGCCGCTGTTGTCGGCAAACAACAGGCATTTATCAAATCTGTTGGTAACTCAAGCATTCCTATCGAAGAGTTGGAGCCGAGCGCATTAAGTTTTTTGAAAAACATTCCGCAGGCTGTTAGTTTGTCTGCCGCAAGGCCTTATCCAAGTGATGTGCATCATCTGCTCTCGCTTGCGGCCACCATCGAAACCGAACTTATTCTTCTATTGTTATTACTTTTCCTTCTTTTCAGAAAGCGAGATGATAACCAGGTAAAAAATGTACTCTACTTCTGCGTGTTTTTTTCGATTACCCTCTTGCTGGCTATCGGTTTCAGTGTTAATAATCTTGGAGCCATAGTACGCTACCGAAGCGTTATGCTGCCCCTGGTTGTGGTCCTGATGGCAACACAAACTGATTGGGAAAAACTGTTTTCGATGTTTTCATCCTACTTTACAAAAAATAATAATCTGATGAAAAATCGAAATGAGCTCTGAAAATTGAAATCACCCGGCCTAATTTTCCACATCTTATAGGCATAACTGTAAAAATTTTAGCTATTACATAAAAAAAATTGGGATAATTAAGCTAATTCCTTTGCTTTGCTGAAAACTTTCAAATTATGTCTCTCCGTTTCAAAGCAATTTCCAACCTGAACACAAATGGCGCAGAAGTCGCGTCTGCGAAGATCACCCCGGTTTTTGGCAGTAATGTTTTTACATTAAAAACTGCCCGGGAGTTTTTGAGCGACGAAGCTTATAAAAGCCTGACCGGTTCCATTAAAGCCGGCCAGAAAATTGACCGTGCTGTAGCCAACCAGATATCAACAGGTATGCGTGCATGGGCAGAAAATAAAGGCGTTACGCACTTTACGCACTGGTTTCAACCCTTGACAGGAACTACTGCTGAAAAACATGATTCTTTTTTTACCCTGAAAAGTGACGGCACACCAATCGAACAGTTTGAAGGCGATGCACTGATACAACAGGAACCGGACGCATCCTCTTTTCCCAGTGGTGGTCTGCGGGCTACTTTCGAAGCGAGAGGTTATACTGCATGGGATCCATCCTCTCCGGCATTTATTATGGAAATTGGAAATGGCAAAACGCTTTGTATACCAACCATTTTTGTTTCGTATACCGGTCAATCACTTGATTATAAGGCACCATTACTTAAAGCGGCAGAAGCATTGAATAAAGCGGCGGTCGACGTTTGTAATTATTTTGATAAAAATATTGGCCGTGTTACTTCTACCCTCGGTTGGGAACAGGAATATTTTGTAATAGATGAGGCGCTCTTTAATGCACGCCCCGACCTGGTGATGTGTGGCCGTACCGTATATGGTCACAACTCCGCGAGGAACCAACAGATGGAAGATCATTATTTTGGTTCTATTCCCGAAAGAGTTTATGCATATATGCGTGATTTCGAAACAGAGTCATATAAACTAGGGATACCGTTGCGTACAAGGCATAATGAAGTTGCTCCTGCTCAGTTCGAGTGTGCTCCGATCTTTGAAGAAGTAAGTGTAGCCGTCGATCACAATTCATTGCTGATGGATGTAATGGATCGTGTTGCACGCCGCCACAACCTGCGTGTATTACTTCACGAAAAACCATTTGCCGGCATTAACGGAAGTGGTAAGCACAACAATTGGAGCATGTCAACTGATACTGGTGTTAACCTGCTCGCCCCAGGAAAAACACCCAAGACCAACCTGATGTTCCTTACTTTTTTTGTCAATACAATTAAAGCAGTCCATGATTATTCAGATCTGATGAGAGCATCTATCGCCTCTGCTCCGAATGACCATCGCCTTGGCGCCAACGAAGCTCCTCCTGCTATTATCTCTGTATTCATTGGTCAATACCTGAGCAAAGTGTTACAAGATGTGAAGGAAAGAGTGGGTGGAAAATTCGATGAGCAGGACGAAAGTATGCTGAAAATTGACATTCATAAAAGCATTCCTGAACTGCTGATGGATAATACGGATCGTAATCGCACTTCTCCTTTTGCATTTACAGGCAACAAATTTGAATTCCGCGCAGTGGGTTCATCCGCTAATTGCGCAAACCCCATGACTGTGTTAAATACGATCATGGCCGAAACGCTAAAAAGTTTTAAAAAAGACGTCGATACCCTGATCGAAAAAGGTGAGAAAAAAGAGATAGCTATCATGCATGTGATTCGCGAGTATATTGTCGCAAGCGAAAAAGTATTGTTCGAAGGTGATGGTTATAGCGACGCATGGGCCAGGGAGGCGGAGAAAAGAGGATTGCCCAATATAAAAACCACTCCCCAGGCATTGGATGCTATGGTAACTGACAAAGCTAAACACCTGTTCGAGCACAACAATATCTATACGCATTCAGAATTAGAGGCACGTCATGAAATAGAACTTGAAAAGTATATTAAGAAAGTGCAGATAGAAGGTCGTATCATGGGTGAGCTGGCTACCAGCCATATTCTGCCACCTGCTATCCGTTACCAGAATTTGCTTGCAAATAATATCCGTGGTTTGAAAGAAGCAGGACTTCCTGAAACAGCGTACAGCAATCAAAAACAGATCCTTGATAAAATATCAGAGCATATTAACAAGGCAAGCGACCTGGTAGAAAAGATGATCGAGGCAAGGAAGACTTGCAACAATATTGAAGACACGCGGGAAAAAGCAATTGCTTATCAAGGTAAAGTGAAAGATGCATTCTTTGATCAGATCCGCTATCATGCCGACAAACTGGAACTATTGGTAGATGACAAAGAATGGTACCTGCCAAAGTACAGGGAGATGCTTTTCTTAAGATAAGCCTTGATTAATAAGTTGAAAGGTTGATAGGGATGTCCTTATCAACCTTTTTTATTTGTGGGATTGGAAGATCGCGTACGCTGCGCACCGATTATCAGCTACACACAACCTACTTAAAATTTGCTTTCATTACCCGCAAAACGTTGCCCCCCAAGATCTTTTTTATCGACTTTTTTGAATAACCTCTCCGGAGTAGCTCTTCGGTGATTTTTGGATAGGCAGTTACATCGTCCATACCAACGGGCAATGAACTGACGCCATCATAATCTGCGCCAATGCCTGCGTAGTCATCGCCAACTAATTTTACAATGTAATCAATATGATCAACGAGTTGTGCAATGGTTGGGCGAACTTTTTCCATTTCTGCCCGGTAGTATTTGCGCCATTCCAACCTCATTGCTGACGAATCATTTGAAATAGCCAGTAACGAATCCTGCATGATCTTCCTGCGGGTCCCGGTCAAATATTCAGATCGTTCGTCAAAAGCCCGGCTGATAAAGCCTGAATAAAAATTGACGCAAATAACCCCATCGTTTTTTGCCACCGCTTTTATTTGTTCATCTTTTACATTTCTGAAAACGGGGCAAATGCTCCAAACCGAACTATGCGACAACAGAACTGGTTTAGTGCTCGTAGCAATGGCATCATAAAATGTTTGCTCGCCGGTATGAGAAAGATCTACGATTATCCCTAACTCATTCATGCGCCTGACTAACTGTTTACCGAAATCGTTAAGCCCCTTCTGTTTTAAATTACCCGGGTTTAATGTTTCATCCATAGCACTGCTGGCCCAGCTTGTACTATTATTCCAGGTCAGCGTCATATACCGCATGCCCCGCTTGTACAATGCCTCAAGTTTCTGCATATCATCTTCGATCATATGGCCGCCTTCGACGCCAATCAATGCCACCAGTTTTTTCTGGCGTATCCCTTTTTTAACCTGGCTATAGTTCATGGCTAAAACCATCCGGCGGGCATTCCGTATTGCAATACTTTCAAGCGAATCGATCTCTTCATTAGCATCCTTATAAGCGCCTTCTTTATTCCGGGCATCGGGACCGGTATACACTGAAAAAAATTGAATATCCACTCCACCTTCTTTGAAACGATCAAGATCACTGTGTCCTTCTGTAATTTTATGCGAAATATCCTTACCATCGAGCACAGCCGAAGAAAGAACATCGTTATGCGTATCAACTAAAACAGCTTTTTGATGAATTTTCCGGAAAGATTGGGAAAAACCTATTGTTGTTGATAACAAAAACAAGCTGAGGCTGACTATTCGTTTCATTCGGTTGATTTGTATAAAACTAAAAAATCCCGGTTGAGTCACCGGGATTTATATTTTGCATTATTGGCTTAATTTTCTATCGACAATCGTGAGCATTGATTACTGTTATTTCAGCTCGAAACCTTCCAGGAATTTGGTATTAAAATCTCCGGCGCGGAAACGTTCGTTCTGCATCAATTGCAAATGAAAAGGGATCGTTGTCTTAACACCTTCAATTACGTATTCGCTTAAAGCACGGTACATCGTATCGATCGCTTCATTCCTGGTACGGGCAACGGTAATTAATTTACCGATCATTGAATCATAGTAAGGTGGAATAACATAGCCAGCATACACATGGCTATCGACCCGCACACCATGTCCGCCCGGTTGATGCAGGGTCGTGATCCTGCCCGGTGATGGTCGAAATTCGTTGTAGGGATCTTCAGCATTGATACGGCATTCGATTGAATGCATTTCCGGAATATAGTCCTTCCCTGAGATCCTTTCTCCACCGGCGATTTTGATCTGCTCTTTTATCAGGTCAAAGTTGATAACCTCTTCCGTAACGCAATGTTCTACCTGGATGCGGGTATTCATTTCCATAAAATAGAAATTGCGGTGCTTGTCAACCAGGAACTCAATCGTCCCTACGCTTTCATAGTTGATAGCACTGGCTGCTTTCTTCGCGGCCTCTCCCATTTTCTGGCGTAGTTCATCGGTCATAAATGGCGAAGGCGATTCTTCCACCAGCTTCTGATGACGGCGTTGAATGGAGCAATCTCTCTCGCTCATATGACATACATTCCCATACTGATCCCCGGCAACCTGTATTTCGATATGTCTCGGCTCTTCCACATACTTTTCCATGTAAATGCCATCATTCTTAAATGAGGCCGCAGCTTCTGCTTTTGCGGTGTCATATGCCTTCTCCATTTCGGAATCCTTGGAAACAATGCGCATTCCTTTGCCACCGCCACCGGCAGTAGCCTTTAAAATCACAGGATAGCCCATGTTCTTTGCAAGGCCTTTTGCCTCGTCAAGGCTTTTTAATAAACCTTCACCCCCGGGCACCACGGGTACCCCAGCTTTTATCATTGTATCTTTTGCAGTTATTTTATCACCCATACGATTGATCATATCAGGTGTGGGACCAATGAACTTAATGCCGTGATCGTTACAAATGCCTGCAAACTTTGCGTTCTCTGCCAAAAAACCATACCCTGGATGAATAGCATCGGCATTGGTGATCTCAACGGCTGCCATGAGGTGAGCCATATTGAGATAGGAATCTGCACTTTGCGGCTTTCCAATGCAAACTGCTTCATCAGCAAATTTTACGTGTAAGCTGTCGCGATCAGCAGTTGAATAAACTGCAACCGTTTTAATACCCATTTCACGGCATGTGCGAATAACACGGAGAGCAATTTCTCCCCTGTTTGCTATCAATATTTTTTTGAACATTCAGTTAAGTTGAAAATTTAAATCCCGATAACTATTGGAAGTATAACTTGAAAAAAATCAAGAAAGTCAATTTTAAAGATGAAAAGGAGATTTCTTCATTTTCAAATTTCGAATTGACTCGTTCGCAAATTATGCGGGTTCCACCAAAAATAAAGGTTGATCGTATTCTACCGGTGATGCATCTTCGACTAATACTTTTACTATTTTCCCGCTGACTTCGCTTTCGATTTCGTTGAACAGTTTCATCGCTTCGATTATGCAAACTACTTTTCCCTGGGTTACTTCGTCGCCGGGTTCGACAAAATTGGACTTATCGGGTGATGATTTTCTGTAGAAGGTTCCGATCATCGGGCTCTTAATGGTTACGAGGTTAGAGGTTGCTGCTGGCGGCTCGCTGGCTTTTGCTTTATCAGCCGACGTGGCAGAAGCTGCAGGAAGAACAAGAGGTTGGTGTGACGCAATCGATGGCTGTTGGGCATAACCGCCGGGTGCGGACAGCACTTGGGTGATGTGTTCTTCTTTTTGCTTTATCGTTACTTTGAAATCCTTTTGCTCGATTGTGAGTTCGCCAATATTAGACTTGTTGACCATTTTGATCAACTCCTGTATCTGTTTGAAATCCATGTTTTTCAATTTAATGGGCAATTTTAATTTATTGAAATGGGAGGGCTAAGGTAATGAAATCAAAACCAGAACATCAAGGTTTTTTTCGCTGTTTTGATCGAAAAAGCGTAAAAATCAATCAAAAATGGCCTAAAATCGGGAGATTTTGGGCCATTTTTGATAAAATTTGATCCGGCAGATCATACTCCTTTGACTCTTTCCAGGTACTCGCCGGTCTTGGTATTGATACGGATGAGTTCGCCTTCATTGACAAATAAAGGAACGTTTACCGTGGCGCCTGTCTCAATAGTAGCTGGTTTTAAAGTACGGGTCGCGGTATCACCTCTTAATCCCGGTTCAGTATATGTGACGAGCATTACGATCTTATCGGGCAACTCCACACTCATGGGAAGCTCTGTCTCGGTATTAATCAACAGCGATACGTTTTGCCCTTCCTTTAAAAACTGTGGTGCATCAACAAGATTTTCCTGGACTGCGACCTGCTCAAAAGTCTCGTTGTCCATAAAATTGAAGCCGGTATCATCTTTATATAAATACTGGTATTCTTTTCTTTCTACCCTAACAGGATAGATATTATCGCCGGAGTTCCATGTTTTTTCAATAGAACGGTTATTATCCACGCCTTTCAGCTTTGCCCACACTTTCGCTGCCGCACGGGCCGTTTTATTTTCACCAAATTCCACGACGGAATATAAGCTACCATCCAATTTGATGATCAGGCCCCTGCTAATATCTGCTGTACTTGCCATTTCTAAAGCTTTGAGCTTATATCCGCCACGACGCGGAACGAGCTTGTTAGTAATCTTTTTTGAGGCGGCAAAGATAGGGAAATGTCAAAAAGCGATAATGTTTTTAGCGGCGACCTTATCATTGTAATTGCGCGGGGTATGCGGAGCAGGGTGGCGACCTTGTCAGTTAATCGGTTTCTTAATAAAATTGTTTTGTGCAGGGTCGGGTACCGTAATTTCAATAGCGCCATGTTTTCCTTTTTCTCCATATTTCTGTTCAGCCGAATTTTCTTTCAGAACGTTAACTGATTGAATTTTTGCAGGGTCTATCAGCTCAAACAATTGCTTTTGAAATTTCTTTGCCATTAACACGGTAGACAATCCCAGCATCTCCCTGTATTCTTAGTACATTAGTTTGCAAATCTTCACGCACGGATTTCTTTGTGATAATAATTACCGCGCCGTTTTTCCCCTTTTCTCCATACTTGGTAACAGCCTTTTCATTTTTCCAAATGTCTATACTCTCAATTTTATTTGCCTCCAATATATCAACTCCCAATCCTTCGGGCCATTGACTACCATTTACAATAAATAAAGGTTGTTCCTTATCAGTTATTTTTGTTTTTGGATTTGAAGGCCCGTTTAAGCTGGCATCGATCAACTTATCGTTTTCTTTTGTAAATGACCAAGAAGGTGGTGGCAATTTCCCATATTTATTTTCAAAACTTTTCAGCTCGTCTTTTGTCCCATATGATCTCATCTCGCCATCTTTAAAATAAACTTCCACACTTCCATTTTCTTTCCAATGCAGTAAATTAATCTCAGGATTCTTTGTAAAGAAATTTTTATGCTTCTGGCTCATTTTGTCATTTCTATGAAGCGAATGAGAAGTTCTTACTTCAAATATTTCCGGCTTGCCTTCTGAAGGTATCGTGTCAATACCGTTAAACCGGACTGTCATCTTCTTGTTATCAGAGGAAATAACTTCACGGAACGACAATAATAGTACAGCCCCAAGCGGCAGCACAAACAAAAATTTAATTAGATGCAGTTTGGCGCTTTTTATTTTATTCATCATGGCTATTCGTTTTTTAAGTGAGGAAAAATTAAAATTGCTGCCGACACTGAAATGATTGTTACCAATTACTTTTAACAACAGGAATTGATATTGTTTCTTATCCATACCATTTTCAAGCACTTTGTTATCAGCAATGAATTCAAGATTTTGACGGATTGCTTTGCGGATCAGCCACGCAAAAGGATTATACCAATTGAGAATACAAAGTATTTCGCCCCAAACAATATTTATAGTGTGACGTTGCTTAACATGTACAAACTCGTGGCGAATGATCTCCTTTAGTTCTGCTTCAAAATGCAGGTGTTGATTGATAAAAATGGAGTTACCAAAAGAGAAGGGAATAATATTTTTGTCAACCTGGTAAAATTTTATTTCATCATCGGTAACCAGCCTCGCTTTGGCTGCAAGCCTTTTGAAAGAAACTAATTGAAGAATAAGCCGAAACAACAATATCCCAATACCTGTTATCAAAAAAACGAACACCCAACTCCAGATCGTCCAGGTGCCTAAGGTTGCTGCAATAGCCGGGCCAGCAGAAACTTTTGTTGTCAATGCTTCAACGGTTGGTATAAACTTTACCATTTCATGACTGGCTACTTCATTTTTTTCAAGTATCGGCGAAATATTAATAACGGAAATAAAAAAACAAAGAAGGGCATAACCGCCAAGATACCAGCGGTTATGATTATAAAACGTTAATCGGCGCAATACGAACTGATAAAAGAGGTACATGATCCCCAGGCTAAACGAAAGTTTCAGCAGGTATTGAAAAAAAATTGGCATTTATATTTAATTGAGGGTTTAAGGTGATAAGGCTTCTAAGTGGTGAACACATTTTCACATCTTCACATTATTTCCCTTTCTCAATCAGTTCAAGTATCTCTTTCAATTCTTTTGCGGATAATTTTTTCTGTTCCACAAAAAAAGTCACCAGCTCTTTATATGAGTTATCAAAATATTCCTTTACAACACTTCCCATAAATTTCTTTTTATACTCGTCCTCGGAGACCGCCGGTTTATATAAGTAGGAATTCCCGATCAACCTGCTACTGACATATCCTTTTTTCTCCAGGTTTTTAATGGTAGAAGCTACGGTAGTATAAGGAGCAGGTTCGTCCATGTGCTCTATAAAAGCCTTTACATTTCCTTCACCGGTACGCCATACAGCCTGCATCGTTTCTTCTTCTACGTGAGTTAATTTTTCCATATCTACGATATTTTCGTAAATCTACGAAAATATCGTAATTCTCAAATTTTTTTTCTCTCCCTTGTTAATGGGCGATTGCCAGGTTTATAAAGTTGTTTCTTTGTATCATGAAAAATATCATATTGTCCGTTTTAACAGCCGCTTTTTATCTTTCAGGATCAGCACAAAATGATTCATTGCCATTGCCGCCGTATAAACGATTCACGAGTGTGCCGCCGTTTAAATTACTGTTAACCGATAGCAGTACGTATTTTACCAAAGAAGATCTTGCTAAGAAAAAAGCAGTGATGATCATGTTATTCAGCCCTGATTGTGAGCATTGCAAGCATGAAACTGAATCGATCATCGCTAATATAGATGCATTTAAAAAAGTTCAGATCATTATGTCCACTACCCTGCCGTTTGAAAGAATACTGGAGTATTATAATCACTATGATCTGAAACGCTTTGACAATATCATTATAGGCAAAGATGTTAATTATATGCTTCCTGTTTTTTTTGATATTCACAACCTTCCTTTCCTCGCTTTTTATAACAGGAAACAGGAACTCATCTCTGTATTTTCAGGTGCTTTACCAATAAATAGGGTAATAGAGGAACTAAAGAAATGACATCACGGTTCTTCAAACCTCAAACTTTCTTTTACCTTTGCCCGCAAATAGTTTAATCACTCTTATAAATTTTTTCTTTCATGAAAGTAACTGTCGTAGGTGCCGGGGCTGTTGGAGCTACTTGTGCCGATAATATTGCCCGTAAGGAATTGGCTACTGAATTGGTTTTATTGGACATCAAAGAAGGCG
>WUUC01218935.1_pt1 | contig 22230 bp, 16 predicted proteins | sample 6278441 | NCBI WGS metagenome assembly WUUC01 (sample SAMN13675441, study PRJNA597444) | soil metagenome | isolation source: soil | place: USA: Washington | collected 2017-10
ACCGCAAGGCCGCGGAGATCCGCGGCGACGATCCCGCCATCTTTCAAGCGTTGGGCCGCGCGCTACTCGTATCCGCGCAGTACGAGGCCGCGCAAGACTGCTTCGAGCGTGCTCGCAAGCTGCTCGTAGCGGAGCTTGGCCCCGCGCATCCAGATGTGGGGATGGCCATCAACAGCCTGGCGCGACTCTACGAGGAACAGGGTCGCTACCAGGAGGCCGAGACGCTGTATCGACAGGCGCTCAAGATCAAAGAAGAGGCATTGGGGCCGAATGATCCAGAGGTGGCCACCACGCTCGACAACGTCGCGCGAGTAGCTAGAAGGTTGGCACGCTACGGTGAGGCCGAGGCGCTTTACCAACGGGCCCTGGAGATCAAGCAGGGCAGCTTGCCCCCGACGGATGCAAGCATAGCCGTGACGCTCGACAATCTTGCCGTGCTTTACGCCGCGCAAGGCCGTTCCCAAGAGGCCGAGCCGCTGTACCAGCGGGCCTTGCAGATCAAGGAGGAGGCCTTGGGGCCTGAGCATCCTAACCTGGCGCTTACGCTGGATCACCTTGCCACTTTCTACGTAAGCGAAGGCCACTATCAGGAGGCGGAGCCATTGCTCGAGCGCGCCCTGTCGATCCAGAAAGAAGCCTTGGGTGCAGAGCACCCGCACGTAGGTCTCACCCTCGAGCACCTCGCGAGCCTATATGTCGCGCAGGGTCGCTATGCCGGCACAGAGGCACTTTTTCAGCGCGCCTTGAAACTCATGACGGACGCGTGGGGATCACGACATCCCGATGTTGCCCTCGCTGATTATGGTCTTGCAAAGCTGTATGTGGCTCAAGGACGCCCGGCAAAGGCGCGGGTTCTGTACGAACGCGCGCTGGATATCATGAAGGCCGCCGTCGGCGCCGATCATCCCGACACTCGGCGCATCCGTCGCGACTACAAAGAACTGCGCATGAAGTTTCCGGGTGCTGAACCCGCAACGTTTAATACTGATCAAGGAGGCGGCGCTTAATCATGAGCAGCAATCAGCAACAACACCTGGGCACGTGGGTCTTCGGCTCGCTGCTGCTGATATTTTTGATGGGCGTATTTGTCTTCGCTCCGGACGAACTGTCCTATGACAAGCAGCGGATTCTGGCGGTCTTCGCGGCGCTGATGACCGGCTTGTTCGGGTACTTTCTCACCGGAAGTATCGCGCTCGAGTCGAAGGCCTTCAAATCGGTTTTGGGAGATGCTGGCGTCAAGGCAGCCAGCGGCGCGGCGCTCTTCGTGTTGGTACTGGTCTGGTGGTTCAGTCCGCTTGCGCCAGTAACTCCGGCCGATGGAATGGTGACCGTTCGACTGACCGTGCTGAGCCCGCAGAAGCTGCCGGTCGACGATGCCGAGGTCTGGGCCTCGGTCGCGGGTGAGGCACAAAAGGTACCTGGCGGTTGGGAGCTGGAGATTCCGCGCTCGAAGATGCCCGCGGACAAGAAGATCACGCTCTACGCCGCCAAGAAGAACGCTTATTTATCCGGACAGCGGGAGATCGATCTGAAGGACCAGGCAAACTTCAGCACGACCATCGAACTCTCCGCGGACACTTCGGCCCAGGTACAGGGAGTCGTTGCTGATGCCGCATCCGTGCGGGTAGCTGGCGCGAGAATCAGTGTCCTTGGTCATGACGATGAGGCCACAACCACAGATGCATCTGGATTCTTTAGATTGCCCGCGCACGCAGCCGAGGGACAGGACGTGCGGCTGCACGTCGAGAAGCCGGGCTACGAGCCTAAGGATCAATATGATCCTGCGGGCGACACGCCGGCCTATATCATTCTGCACGAGCAGTAAGCGCCACCAGTCGACATGGACAGGGGTTTAATCCCACGCGGCCATGCTGATCGCAGCAGACCGGCCGGTCGTAAGAGTCTGCCGGCGGGGACCACAAGCCTGGGCTCAGATCAGTTTCGGAAAGGGCGAGGCCGTCAAGTTCGAGTTGCTAACATTCAAACTTTCGCTGGACGCACCCTACCGCGACTTGGTCGAGCCGTAATCCCGGTTCTATTGCTCGCTATTCGGATGCCGCAAATCCGGGGGTGACTGTATGACGCGACTGCTCATGTTTTAGGCGAAACGGGTAGACTCTGTATATGAATAAAGTTGTAAAGTCGGCTGACATATGCCACCTAAGCAGCTCTGCGTAGATCAGCCGGATATGCGAACCGATTGGGACCATCGACCGCTGACCTGGCTCTTGGTCATATGTCGTTCCAGAGCGATCGATGCCGTCAAGTGGGGGAGCAGCTTGCCCGCCCATGGTCGCTGTCGGATTCGTCGCGAGGAAAGAAGATCCTGAATATCTGCTGTCAATCTGCGAGCAGCAATCCACCGTCGCACGCCTTGCGGCAACTGACCGCGGTGCAGCGGCGCCTCATGTTGTGAACCCGGAGATCGAGATGAAGATCCTGTACAAGGAGGCCACGGCGACTTCATTCATGCTCCGGCTGAAGCCGGGCGCGAAGCTGCCGTCGCACGTGCATGCGGCGGATTGAGGAGCGTCTGGTATTGGAGGGCGAACTGCTGCTCGGGGAAGGCGTGCGGCTGAAAGCAAGCGACTACCATCTTGCGCCCAAGATCCGCCTCATGGCAGTGCGCACAGCCTTGCGGGCGCTCTGCTGTTCCTCCGCAGCGAAAAGTCTGCGTACTGAGCGTTCCGCATCTCGCTCCCTGTGATTGGCTGCCGTCCGCCGGACCGACTGCATCTGGTGCTCGCGGGTGGCGGGCATAGCCACCTGGCGGTGCTCAAGCAGTTCGGCGTGCAGCCGCTCCCGGGACTCAAAGTCACGCTCGTCTCGCGCGACACCTGCGCGCCCTACTCCGGCATGCTGCCGGGGCTGATCGCGGGACATTACGGCTACGACGACTGTCACATTGATTTGCGGCGCTTGGCGCGCTACGCCGGCGCCGACTTCCTGCGGGCAGAGGTCACTTCACTCGATGCGGGCGATCAATTTCTGCATCTCCGCGGCCGTCCCTCGCTGCACTATGACATTCTGTCTCTCAATATCGGGGGACAGTCCAGCCTGCCGCCTGTCGCAGGTCCGCAAGTGCGGGTATTTCCGGTCAAGCCTGTGGATGAGCTACTCGCAGGGATCGATGGACTTGATCGTTTGGTCGCAGCAGGCGCCGACCACGTCCATGCGGTTGTGGTGGGCGCGGGCGCGGGCGGTGTGGAGTTGATCTTGGCGCTACAGCATCGCTTCCAAAAGAAAGGTTTCAGCACGCGTTGCAGCTACCGTCTGGTCACCGACCAGGCGCAAATTCTGATGGGGCACAACGGCAAGGTGCGCGAACATTTCGAGCGCACCTTGGCGGAACGCAATGTCGAGGTGATCACGGACGAGCGAGTCATCTCGGCTGAGGCCGGCAGCCTGCGTTGCGCCAGTGGACGCGAAGTCCCCGCCGATTTCGTTGTCTGGGCGATTGGTGTCGCCCCGCCAGCCTGGACCAAGTGGACCGGTCTGGAGCTCAATGGACGGGGGTTCGTACGGGTCGATCCCTATCTACGTTCCACTTCCCACCCTAGTGTCTATGCGGCCGGCGATATCGCAAGCTCGCCGGAGGCGCCCAGGCCCAAGTCCGGTGTGTATGCCGTGCGGCAGGGCAGCGTGCTTGCCGGCAATCTACGACGTCATTACGTCGGTCGGTCGCTTAAGCCATATCGGCCACAGACACAGGCACTGGCGCTCATCAGTGGCGGCGATCGCTACGCCGTAGCCTCGCGCGGGGCCATGTATTTGGCCGGCGCCTGGTTGTGGAAGTTAAAGAACCGCATAGACCGGCGGTTTGTAGCGAAGTACAACGACTTGCCCCCCATGCTCGAGGCGGAGGGTGCTACGGATGCCGTAGATGATCAGTCGGAGTTCGAAGGTGCACGCCAGCCGCCAATGCGTTGCGGCGGGTGCGGCGCAAAGGTGGGGCACACGGTTCTAGCGCGCGTGTTGGAGCGCCTTGCCATCCACGTTACGGCCGGGATTGACCTGGGCTTGGAGGCCATGGACGACGCGGCGGTGTTCGCGCCACCCCCGCAAAGCCAGAAGCTGGTGCAATCCATCGATTACTTCCGCGACTTTATCAACGATCCATACCTGCTGGGCGAGATCGTGGCCAATCACGCGCTCAACGATCTGTACGCAATGGGCGCCCGCCCTCATTCCGCCCTGGCGGTGGTAACCGTGCCGTTCGCGGCCGAAAGCATCATGGAGCAGCAGCTTTACCAGCTTATGGCTGGCGCGGTGCGAACGCTCACTGCCGCTGGCGCGACGCTGCTCGGCGGTCACTCCGGTGAAGGCGCCGAACTGGCGATTGGATTCTCCGTGACCGGAATGCTTGATTCCGCTGATCTGAAGCTTCGGCAGATGTCGGAAGCCGGACAGGTCTTGATTCTGACCAAGCCTCTGGGCACCGGCCTCTTGTTCGCCGCCGACATGCGCCGCGCGGCGGCTGGCCGCTGGATCGACGCAGCGGTGGTCTCGATGCGCCAATCCAATCAACAGGCGGTTGAATGCCTGCGCACGCACGGTGCGACTGCGTGTACCGGCGTGGCGGGCTTTGGGCTGATCGGTCATCTACTGACCTTGCTGCGAGCGAAGAATCTGGGCGCCGATATCGAGCTGGAGATGCTGCCACTGCTGGAGGGCGCGCTCGAGTGCGCACGGGCTGGCATCTTCAGCTCGCTGCAGCCGCAGAACGCCCGCAACCAGGAAGCTACTGCGGCCGCGGAAAAGGCTCGCGGAGATCCCGCATGGCCCTTGCTCTTCGATCCGCAGACCTCCGGCGGCTTGCTCGCCGCGGTACCCGCGCAAAATGCACAAGCCTGCATCGCCGCCCTTAAGGCGTTGGACTATTGTCACGCCAGCATGATCGGTCGTATCAGAGCCGCTTCGACGCCCCGGATCACTGTGCTCTAACTCAGATCGCCGTACCACATCCAACAGTCGCGCTCCCGACATTTTCAGGGAGACCGCAATCGTGGGCATCCTGGGTGTGCACACCTCGGGGCTTTTCGTCCACAACGCCTTCCAGACGCTGAGGTTCGGTCAGGCGTTCGCGGTGCCGAAAAACTACGAGATAGGTAATCGCGATGGCGCGTCTCCCATGGCAGCTTCGCGAACCCTCTGATAGCTGCACTGCTCATGTGCGTGCCCCCGCAGAGGCGAAGCCCGGTAGCAACTCAATAGACCTCACTCGTGTCCGAAGGCGGGCACCGGTGGGGCCAATGAATCGAGGTGGCGCGCCCGAGAGGGCGAGTCGGAAAAAGAAAACGACATTTAACATGTCGTTTTCCCGACGAGCGCCTTGCCACGGATGGCAAGGCCGGGGCTTAAATATGTACTGAAGCTACGCCAGGGAAGGCTGCGTCAAAGCTGCCTACGTTATCGCGCGCCCGAGAAGGGCGAGTCGGATTAAGAAATCGATCCAGTGAATCGATGTCCCGGCAAGCGACACGTCATGGATGACGTGGCCAGGGCTTGGGTGTGCACTGAAATCTTGCCAATGCTGCTGCGATAGTGGCGCGCCCGACAGGATTCGAACCTGTGACCTCTGGCTTCGGAGGCCAGCACTCTATCCAACTGAGCTACGGGCGCATTGATTGACGCTTTCATAGCCATCCCTAGCGGGGCACTAGGAATGCTGATACACCGGCCTTGCTTGCCTTGGTAAGGCGCTCGTCGGGAAATTGCCACGTTAAGTGGCAATTTCTTTTCCGCCTCGCCCACCGAGCCACGGACGCTCGAACGTTGCAAGGACGGACCTAGGATAACGTCCACATGAACCAAGGATAACGTCCGCATGAATTTGAGTCTATCTTCCGCACAGGCCTTAAGGTGGTTTGGGTATCCTGCTTACCATATAATTCCCGGCGCTATCGGAACATGTTGTTTTCAGGTCGCGCCATCGCAGGCGTACGATGAGCGCGTCCTTCCGTTCTATCAATAATCCTAATTGGCTTTTACCGGAGGCCGCGCGTGAATCTGGAAGACAGGCAGTTCATCAAGCAGTTCATGGTCGTACTGGGCGCCCTCGGGGCGTTCACTGTTGTCATCTTCATTCTTGCGCGCTTTCTGATGGCTACCAACGAGGTCGACTATGGTCCGCTGGTCAAGGAGCAGGTCGACCGGCGCATTCAGCCGGTCGCAACGGTGAATACCGGCAAGGTCCCGGCGCCTGCCGCCAAGACCGCGGCAGCGGGTGGCGTGGCGCAAGCCAATGGCCAGCAGATTTATCAACAGGTGTGCGCTGCCTGCCACGACTCCGGTGCCGCGGGCGCGCCGAAGTCCGGCGATAAAGGTGCATGGGCGGCGCGGATCAAGAAGGGCAAGGACACCCTGTACCAGTCCGCACTGAACGGCATCGGCGCCATGCCGCCCAAGGGCGGCAATGCGCAGCTCAGCGAAAAGCAGGTGAAGGCCGCAGTCGATTACATGCTGCACTCGGTGCAGTAATACCAGAGCGCAGGACACCAGTCCCGCCGGCAGCCGCCGTGCGGTAGAAGGATCTCGGCGGGCAATTCGCCGCACGGCGCGGTTTTCGAATGCGCGCTGTACTTCGAGGATGCTGGCCCACCATACCGATAGCGCCTTGACCCGCTCCCCATGGTAGCCGCCACTCAGTGCATCTGGTTCATTCCCGGACTGGCTGTTTACCGCACGGATAACGTGTCACCAACCGGAGCACATCGCTCCTAGGTTCGCTAGGCGGTAATCGTATCTATGCGCCTTCTCTGGCGCGCCTTTTGCCTTGTTGGAACCTGCTGTGGCTGCCGATGTCGCATCTATAATCCACCTCGCGGATAGACACCCCCGCCTGCCCCGGCTCACGACTCGTGCGACATCGCCCCCGAATATCGGAGCCCGACCATGCTAAACGCCTATATCAACAGGATCGGGACGGCCGTACCCGATTTCGATGTCCACCAGGAGTTCGTCGAGTATGCGCAGCGACTGCTGACCGATCCGAGATCGAAGCGGCTGTTCAAGCGCATGGCCGAGCGAGCGCAAATCGAGCATCGCTACTCCTATGTCAAGCCGGACCCGCCGCCCGACGATCCCAATTGCGGTAATTTTTACCGGCGCGGGAACTTCCCGGATACGCAGGCGCGCATGCGGTTCTATGAAGAGCATGCCTTCGAGCTCGCGTGCCAAGCGCTGCACGACATGGACTTCGAGGCCTGCAAGGATGAGATCACGCACCTCATCGTGGTCTCCTGCACGGGCTTCTACGCACCGGGACTCGATCTGCAGATCGTCGAGCGCTTCGGGTTGAGTCCGACCGTCGAACGCACGGTCGTCGGCTTTATGGGTTGTTACGCCGCGATTAACGCGCTGAAGCTGGCGCGTCACATCGTCCGGGCCGAACCGCAAGCGAAGGTCATCGTGCTCAACCTGGAGTTGTGCACCATTCACCTGCAGGAGGTCGATGACCTGCAACAGGTACTCTCCTTCCTGATATTTGCCGATGGCTGTTCCGCGAGTCTCGTCAGCGCCGAGGCGCACGGCATTGAGTTGCTGGGATTTCGCGCGGTAATCGCGCCTCGGGCACACGAGCAGATTACCTGGCGCATCGGTCAACTGGGATTTGATATGCACCTCTCCGGCCGTGTCCCTAACACCATCGCCCAGGAAATACCGAGCAGCATCCACGCCATCTTGGATCAACGGCGCCCGGAGGAAATCGATCTCTGGGCAGTACACCCTGGCGGCCGCTCGATCCTGGACGCAGTGGAAGGCGCTCTATGCCTCCGCGAAGACGATCTGCGTCACTCTCGCGAGGTGCTTCGGCGCTACGGCAATATGTCGTCGGCGACGGTGATGTTCGTGCTCCGCGACATGCTGGCGGACGGGCGGGACGCCCAACACGGCTGCGCTATGGCTTTCGGGCCCGGACTTTCCACCGAGGGCATGCGCTTTCGAATGACGGGCTGATCTTACCCTGTACCCTGCCCTCCGCCTTCTTCAGTGAGCGCACCAGAAGCCTGGGATGTAGTGATCGTCGGCGGCGGCCCGGCCGGTGCCGCGGCGGCATGTCACCTGGCGCAGGCCGGTCGAAAAGTCTTGCTCCTCGAGAAAAAGCGCGGCGCGCACCACAAGGTCTGCGGCGAGTTCCTCAGCTTCGAGGCGCAGCTATACCTGCGCGAGCTGGATATCGATTTGTCGGAACTTGGCGCGGCGCCGCTTTGTTTTGTACGTCTGATCAAGGGCGGTCACACGGTCACGGCGCGGCTACCTTTTACAGGTCTGGGCTTGTCCCGCTTTGTGCTAGACGAGCAGCTGCTTGCGCGTGCAGCCGCCGCTGGCGCACAGGTACAGCGCGGCCGAAAGGTGACGAAGATCTTGCGTAAAGGCGAGGGTTGGCGCGCCCAGTTGAACGGGAGTGAAGGGTTTCAGGCCGGTGCACTATTTCTCGCGACCGGCAAGCACGACCTGGCTGGATTTGAAAGGCCGCCGGGCAGACAAAATGGGTTCATCGGGTTCAAGATGCACTTTGCCTGTTCACGCCGTCAGCTCCGCGCACGCGCCAAGCATATCGACGTCGTGCTGTTTGATGGTGGATATGCCGGACTACAGCCTATCGAAGCGGACAAGGTGAATTTGTGCATGGTGATAGACAGACGCCGCTTCGCCGAACTGGGTAAGCGCTGGCACAGCCTGCTTGAGTATCTCGCCCGCTCGTGCTCCCACCTGCGGGGCTTCCTTGACGAGGCGACGCCATGCTGGCATGCACCTGAAGCGATAGCCTCTATACCTTACGGTTACGTCTGTGCAGAAGCGTCCGGCATCTATCGACTCGGCGATCAGTTCGCCGTGATTCCCTCATTCTCCGGCGACGGTATATCGATCGCCTTGCACACTGCAAGGTTCGCGGTGAAGGCCTTCCTCAACGAGGAGCGCGGGCTCGAAAAATTCCACCAACGGGCGCGCCAAGAACTGCGTCCGCAGATGCGCGTCGCGACGCTGATCGGCGGCACGATCGCTCACCCGCTAGCGCGTCGCCTCGGCTTCGCAACCTGCAAGGCATGGCCATCGCTAGTAAGCCGCATGGCCGCCTGCACGAGATTACAAGCGTTTTGCTGATCCGGTGACCAGCGGTCAGGCGCAGGACCCCTAATACCGGCACATCGGGTGTGGACCACGCCGGGACTTGAGCCGCGCTAGCCCTTGGTCAACTTTTCGGCCAGCACCTTGGCGATAGCCGTTACTTGCCGACTGGTTGGCGGGCTGAAAGCTCCTTGCGCATGACTGGACTCGTGCTCGGCGCTGACTACTCCCAGAATCGAACTGCTCGCCTTGTCTTTGACGGTCATGGTGACGCTCAATACGGCTCTGCCGCCAAGCACGCCGGTCAGTGCGCGTGAGGCGCCCGAAACATAATTTAGTGCGGTGATCGTAAGGTGCGCCTTCAAGGCGTCTGCGTCTATATTGCCGGCGCCTACGGTCGCGTACTTGTTCACGGCTTTGACGTTGGCGATGAACTCCTGTAGCAATGCAGCCGAGGTTTCCGCATAGCCTTCCAGCTGGCGTATCGGGGCTGGCGCATCGACCGTGACCTCGACGGTGCTGACCGCCGGCAAGCTGTGCGAGACGGGATCTACGTCCTCCACTTTCGGGGTAGTTGAGGGCGTACTGAACTGAGGAAAAAGAAGCGAGTGAACGCACCCGTGCGGTATCGCGCAGCCGCGATTTTGGTGAGGGCAACCGATGCTCCCGATCGCGGCTGAAGAACGTCCAGGCTAGCGATCTACTGCCCCGACAAGTGTCGCCACCATCGCGTGCCCTCCACCGCAGCTTTCATTCACCAAGGCGCGATGCGCGGCGGGATCGGATCGACCGTCTCCGCCATGCGGTCGCAGAGCCTGAGCAGGAGTTCGCCTCGCACGGCTCGATAGCTGGGATCGGCCCACTTGTTGTCGTGTTCGCCGGGATCCTGTCGCAGGTCATACAGCTCACCGGTATCCTCGCCGTGATACACCACGAGCTTGTGATCCTGTGTGCGCACCATCGTCGCCTGGGCGACTTGGCGATCCCTCTTCAGCCTCAGGTCGTAATGTTCGCTGTATACGTCTTCCCGATGCGTGGGATTGCTGTGCCTTCCGGCCAACACGGTCCAGAGTGAGCGGCCCTGCATGCCCGGATACTCGGGAAGTGCGGCCGCCTCCAGCAGCGTGGGCGCGAGATCCACCAGTTCGACGAATGTGGAGAAACGCCGGCTACCCCCTATTGCGCCAGGCATGGACACGATCAGCGGCACGCGGACCGACACATCGTAGAAGAACGGCCCCTTGAGATACATGCCGTGGTCTCCCAGCAGCTCGCCATGATCGGACATGAAGATGACGATGGTGTTGTCCGCCTGCCCGGTGCGCTCCAGCGCCTCCAGCATGCGTCCGACCTGCGCGTCGATCACATCCACCATCGCCCAGTAGGCAGCGCGCAGCAGCCGATGTTCCCTGTCCGGCATGCGCTCATACGCGAAGGCACCTTTCTTGCCTTTGTGCTGGCCGCGCTGATAGTGCGGCTTGTCGTCGAGCTCTCCCGGCACGAATGCCGGCAGTGGCAGCTCGTCCAGTTGTTCAAGGTAAGGCTCCAGATAGGCCTTGGGCGGATCGAAGGGATGATGCGGGTCGAAGATGTTGACCAGGAACATCCACGGGCGACGAAACCTGGCGCTTGCCTCCATGAAGCGGATCGCCTTCTCCGCGCACCAGGTCGTCTGCCGGTATTCGGCGTCCATGCCAATCTCGACGTGATTAGAGCCATCGAACCTCATCACCTTGTACTGCTGTCCCCTGCTGCGCAACCAATGGTGATAAAGATCGGTAGGCCAGTGGGGCTCGGGATGGTGCGACCAGTGAAACTCGGCGAAACCATCGTCGATGCGCCTCTCGGTGGTGGGTGAAACGCTGGGATGCGCTGGCGACAGGTGCAGCTTGCCGGATAAGCCGCACGTGTAACCGCCGTCAGTGAGTAGCTTCGAGATCAGCTTCTCATCGGCCGGAATGGCCTGGCCGTTCATGCGGCAACGGGTCGTGCGCGGATAGCGCCCGGTCAGGAAGCTGGCGCGGCTTGGCGTACAGACGGGACTTTGGCAATACGCCTGTTCGAACAGCACGCCTCTCTCGGCCATGCGATCGAGATTCGGCGTCCGCACGTATCGATTCCCGTAACAACCGAGCGTGTCATAGCGTTGCTGGTCGGTGCAGATCCACAGGATGTTCGGCTTGTTCATAAGGTTTGATCCGCGCTTGATGCACGCGCGCACTGTATCATCGTCGTTGCCATCATTGGGAGCAGCGCGCGACGCGCCGGACTACAACATGCAAGGGCAAGCGCGGGATCCAAATCGGTCTTACAAAGGCGTCGCCGCCGGCTTAGTGGCCGGGTTAGTCGCGTCCGCCGTGATGAACGAGTTCCAAAGGCTATGGAGTAGATGGCTGGCGAGCGACACAGAACGATCGCACGGCGCGCAATCCCTGCAACGGGGTTCGCCGCACACGGGCATCTCGCACTATTTGGAGGAGCATGGCGGCGATGATGAACGGGATGACGCGACCGAAAGGATCGCCAGCGCGATATCGCAATGCATGCTGCACCGCGGGTTGAGCCTGCGCGAGAAACAGGCCAGTGGCACCGCAAGCCACTATGCCTTTGGCCTGATCGGGGGCGCGGTTTATGGCTTGACGGCGGAACTTATACCGAATGTCACTGCGGCCGCCGGCCTGCCGTTCGGGGCTTTCATCTGGGCCTTCGCCGACGAAGGCATTGTACCGGCCTTGGGCTTGTCAAAGTCAGCCGAGGACTACCCTCTGGCAATCCATGCTCATGGGCTTGCATCGCACCTGATCTTTGGATTGACGGCGGAACTGGTGCGCCGCGCCGTCCGCAACGCATTATAGTCAATGACGCGAGCGCGCAGCCGTGCCCCAATGCCTTGCGCATAGAATTCATGCCACCTGCGGCGGGCAATGGTCATCACTCGCACAATAACCGCGAGCTTATATACTCCAAGGTGTTACTCCGTTCCCGGTTGCTCATCCAAAGGAGAGGTCATATGACTGCGTACACTACCCAAGACATCCGAAATATCGCGCTCGTGGGACATGCGGGCGCGGGCAAGACCACCTTGAGCGAGGCGCTGTTGTACCACGGCGGCGCCTTGCCTTCGCCAGGCAGCGTCGAGCGCGGCACCGCAACTACCGACTACGACCCACTGGAGCGCAAATACCATCACTCCATTAATTCAGCCGTGGTTGGGCTGGATTACCAAGGCAAGCACATCAATCTGATCGATACGCCCGGGTCGCCCGATTTTCTCGGCGTCACTGTGAGTGCGCTAGCGGCCGTGGAGGCAGCGGCGGTCGTAATCAACTCGCAGACGGGCTGCGATGCCCTGACCCGGCGGCTCATGGACATCGCGCGGGACTGCCGGTGTTGTCGGATGATCGTAATTAACAAGACCGACGCCGATCGAGTCGATCTGCCGGCCCTGCTCGAGCAACTGCAGGCGGCCTTCGGCAAGGAGTGCCTGCCTATCAATCTCCCGGCCGAGGCTGGCAGCCGGGTTGTGGACTGCTTCTTCGATCCTGCGGGCGAGGCAGATTTCTCTTCCGTAGAGGCGGCGCACACGGCACTCATCGATCAGGTGGTCGAGGTCGACGAGGCGCTGATGGAGCGCTATCTGGAGCAGGGCGAAATCGACGCCAAGCAACTCCACGATCCGTTCGAGGCCGCCTTGCGCGAGGGGCATATCATCCCGGTTTGCTTTACCTCCGCGCAGAACGGCGTGGGGATCAAGGAGTTGCTGGACGTGTTCGTTCGGCTGGCCCCCAATCCAGCCGAGGGCAATCCGCATGTATTCGTCAATGGCGCATCTCCCCTCAATGTCACGCCCACCGCGCATGGTCATGTGCTGGGGCATGTCTTCAAAGTGGATTTCGACCCCTTCGCCGGCAAGTTCGGCGTGTTTCGCATCCATCAAGGCGTGGTCAGCAGGGACACCCAGTTATTCGTCGACGACCATCGTAAGCCGATCAAAGTCGGGCACTTGTTCAAGATCCAGGGTAAGAACCACGTCGAGATCGATCAGGGCATCCCGGGCGATATCTGCGCGCTCGCCAAGGTAGACGAGGTGCACCTGGACTCTATCCTGCACGACTCGCACGACGAGGATCATGTGCATATGAAGCCGCCATGGTTCCCAGCGCCTATGACGGGGCTGGCGCTTGAGGCTCGTCGCCGCGGTGACGAGCAGCGAATCTCCGATGCGCTTGCCAAGCTGAGTGAGGAGGATCCATGCCTGAGGGTCGAACGCGATCCGGCGTCGCATGAGACCGTGTTGCGGGGCCTGGGCGACCTCCACCTCAAGATCGCGCTCGAAAAGCTCGACTCGCGCTATCACGTACAAGTAAATACTCACCCGCCCAGCATTCCCTACCGCGAGACCATCACCGCCCCGGCCGAGGGCCATTACCGGCACAAGAAACAGAGTGGCGGCGCCGGTCAATTTGGCGAGGTGTATCTGCGCATCGAGCCGCTTGCGCGCGGGACGGGATTCGAGTTCGTGAACGAAGTCACCGGCGGTGCCATCCCTGGCGGGTTTATCCCGGCCGTTGAGAAGGGCGTGCGGCAGGCGATCGAGGCAGGCGTGCTGGCCGGCTATCCGCTACAGGACGTGCGCGTAGCGGTCTACGACGGCAAACACCATTCGGTGGACTCCAACGAGATCTCGTTCGTGATCGCGGGGCGCAGGGCCTTCTCCGAAGCGGTGCTCAAAGCGACGCCCATGGTGCTGGAGCCGATCGTGGAACTGGCGGTGACGGCGCCCGAAGGCGCGATCGGCGATCTCACCGGCGATCTCTCGTCGCGGCGGGCGCGCATCACCCGCACCGACAGTCTGCCCGGAGGCATGGTGACCATCAGCGCGCAGGCGCCGCTGGCGGAGCTCAATAACTACCTTGTGCGCCTCAAGTCCATCACCGGCGGCGAGGGCTCGTTCACGACCCACTTCAGTCACTACGACCCCGTGCCGCCGAACGTGCAGGAGCAACTGATCGCGAACCGCCGGCAGGCGGTCGAGGGGTGACAATCAGCTCCCCTCGGGCGCGCCGCGGATTAATCACAGAAGACTGGCTGGATCGGCGCGCTAATGCACGCGCGCCGAATACCTGATCGGTTCGGCCGGGCTGAATTGTTCGCGGAAAAGGGTCGAGTAGAGCCCTCGCCGGTCCAGCAGTTCGGAGTGGTTGCCCATCTCGACGATCTGGCCGTGCTCGACCACGACGATCTTGTCGGCGTTCAGGATCGTAGAGAGACGATGCGCGATGACGATGGACGTGCGGCCTTTCAGCAGGCGCTCCAGCGCCTGCTGGATGTGGCGCTCGGAGCGCGAGTCCAGCGCCGAGGTCGCCTCGTCTAGGATCAGGATGCGGGGGTTCCGCAGGAAGGTGCGGGCGATGGCGAGTCGCTGCTTTTGGCCGCCCGACAAGGTCGCGCCGCGCTCGCCGATCTCGGTCCATAGCCCTTCAGGCATGGCGTCCACGAACTCGGTGGCGTTGGCGGCCTCGAGCGCCGCGTGGATCTCTTCCGATGTGGCGTCCGGGTTTGCCAGCAGCAGGTTTTCGAGGATGGTGCCGGAGAACAGGATGGTCTCCTGATTCACGATGCCGATCTGACGCCGCAGGGAGGCGACCTGCAGCTCGCGCAGATCGTGGCCGTCGAGTCGGATGGTGCCCCGGTCCGGATCATAGAAACGCGGCACCAGGTTCGCGAGCGTGCTCTTGCCGGAACCGCTGGGACCGACGAAGGCCACCGTCTCGCCGGCGCGGACCTCGAATGAAATGTCACGCAATACCAGCACGTCGCGGTCATAACTGAAGAACACGCTGTCGAATTCGACGTGGCCTTTTAGTTTCGAGACTGGGCGCGCGCCCGGCTGTTCCTGGATCTGCGGCTGCGTGTCGAAGTACTCGAAGATGCGCTCGATCGCGGCCACCGCATTGGCCAGCACCACGCTCAGGTCCGACAGCCGCTGCAGCGGCATGTAGAACATTGTCAGATACAACAGGAACTGGGTGAGCTCGCCGACGGTGAGATGACCCGCGTTGATCTGGTAAACGCCGTACCAGACCACAAGCACCGGCGAGCCATGCACGACCAGTCCGCCCACGGTCTCGTTCATGGCCATGAAGCGCACCGAGTACATGATCTTGTTGAGGAGCTTGTTGGCCTGCGAGGCGAAGGCCTGCGTCTCCTCCGGCTCGCGCGTAAAGCCCTTCACTACTGCAACGCCCGCGACCTTCTCCTGCAGCCCACCGGAGAGGATCTCGAGACGTTGTTGCGCCTCCTTCGTGACCAGGCGGATGCGCGAACCAATGGTGCGCAGAGATATCACGTAGAGCGGCATCAGCGCGAGCGACACAAGCGCCAGGCCGGAATGGATCGAGAACAGCACGACGACCAGTATCAGCAGCGTAATCGTGTCCATCCACACGTTGGTGAGCGCGGAGCCGACGAAATTCTGCGCGAGACTCAAGTCATTGACCACGCGCGAGACGATCGCGCCCGTCTGGTTGCGTGCAAAGAAGGGGTGCGATAACCGCTGCACGTGGTCGAAGAGGGCGACCCGCAGGTCACGGATCATGCGATGGCCGGCGATGGCGGAGAATACGCTGCGGTAGTAGCAGCCAACCATCCACAGGACGACGGCGCCCGCCATCGCGAGGATGTACTTCAGTACCATCTGGTTGCGCGCTGCGGCATCCAGTGCCCGCTGCAATACCACGTCGTCCAACAGCAGGCGCAGCATCCAAGGGAAGACGAGCGGCATGAGGAATTTCACGATACCCGCCGCGGTCGCCAGCGCCACGAAGGGCCAGTAAGGTTTGACGTAGGTCAGGAAGCGGCGGATGGATGCGCGCTTGACGTGATTGCCGCGGTACTGCTCCTTGACCGAGTTGCCGAAGGCGTCCTTGACGTCGACGATCCGCTCCGGATTTAGATCGACCTCGAGGTAGCGCGAGTGTGCGTTAAGGGTCTCGCGATCCGCCTCTCTGAGGTGAGGGACGGACTTCGCCGTCGCCATCGGCCCCGGCAATAACATGTCCCGATCGACGTTGAGCACCAGCGCGACGTGGGCCTGCACCTGTTTCGGCGAAGGGGACTCCGGTAGCAAACCGGAGAACAACATCTGCGCGTGCGCCCAGTGCTTGTAGACGTAGTGCCGTCCTTCCCGGCGCGAGAGTCCTTCCCGCAAGAAGCGGCCGACGTCTTCGGCGCGGCACACGTGGTAGACGATCATCGACAGGGTGAAATGATGTAAGCGGCGTGAAGCATGCACCTTAGAAATCGGCGGCAGCTTCGTAAAGGAAAGGCGCGACCAGCAATCGGGCCAAGCGACCGGCCGTCTGATTGAGCAAAAGGGATGATCGACCGGCCGATCAGCTCAGGACGACACGAGTCTAGTCACCCGCAGTACTGACGCGCTGCCCCGTCAGGGCGCCGAGTTCCTCGGGTTTACTACTCCAGTCGCTCTGGAGCGAGCGGCTGCCTCTGACCTTGGAAGGCGAGGTTCACGAACCACAGCGCGGCTCCAATAGCGATCAGCACGCATGCTCGCAGGGCTGTCATAGGATCGTTTACCACCGCAAAGACAGCCAGCCCAGCCGAGGATGCCGCGCCCAGCACAGGCACGATGCTTGGCGCGCGAAAATGTTGTGCGTCCAGCCGCTGTTTGCGCAGAACGAGCACCGACACATTGACCAGCGTGAATACCGATAACAGCAGGACAACAGTGGTCCCCGCCAGCGCTCCGATCGTCCCCGTTGACACGAGCGCTACGGCAATTCCCGTGACCACGATGATCGCGATCCAGGGCGTCCGGCGCCGCGCGTGCACGCGGCCGAAGAGGGCTGGGACTATGCCTTGTTCGGACAAGCCGTACAGCAGGCGAGAGGCCATGATCAGATTGATAAGCGCGGTGTTGGTCACGGCGAGCAGCGCTATCAGCGCAAAAAACCAGGCTGGAAACGCCGGCGCTCCGATTTCCACGACGGCCAGCAGCGGCGCGCTGGATGCGGCCAGTTGATCGGTAGGCAGCACGATCGACGCGGTCAGCACGACCAGCAGATAGAACACCAGCGCGATGCCGAGTCCAGTGAACAGCGCAAAGGGAAACACCCTGCGAGGATCTTTGGTTTCCTCCGCGACGTTGACAGAGTCTTCGAAGCCGACGAAAGAGAAGAACGCGAGCGCGGCGCCGCTCAAGATGGCCATCAAGATGCCGACATCCGCCTTGAACTCGACTACGCGCGAGACGTCGCCGTGGCCACCCGCCAGCGCCAGCACGCCGATGACGATGACGATGACCAGGCCAGAGGCCTCGATGATCGTCAGGCCGAGATTGAGCTTGATCGACTCGCTGATGCCACGGAAGTTGACGATCGAAAGCACAAGTAGAAACAGCAGCGCTGCCCATGTCTGCGGGAGCTCGATCAGCCCGCCGAGGTACCCGGCAAAGGCCAGTGCCGAGGTGCTGGCCGAGGAGATCCCGGAGGCCATCACCGCCACGGCAATGATGAACGTGAGAAATGGCAGACCAAAGGCCTTGTGGATGTACAGCGCCGCGCCCGCGGCTTGCGGATACTTGGTGACAAGCTCGGCATAGGACATCGCCGTCAGCATCGCGAGCGCAAAGGCCAGCAGCATTGGCGCCCAGAGCGCACCGCCTGCCGCGCCAGCAATCTTGCCTGCCACTGCGTAGATGCCGGCGCCTAGGATATCGCCCGTGACGAAGACCACCAACAATGGCTTGCTGATGGCCCTGTTGAGCGGCGTGCCCTCCCCGGATGCTGCTGGTTCTCCTTCGTTGATCACGTGTTTTCGTAGAGAGCTGGGCGCGGGCTGTCGGTGCCGTGTAACGCTGCGATTCCTTAATCCTGCCCCAAGAGACGATGCAGTGAGCGATACGAGATCGCCTCGCTCAGATGGGCGGTGCGGATGGTCTCACTTCCCGCCAGATCGGCGATGGTACGGGCGACCTTCAGAATGCGATGGTAGGCGCGCGCCGACAGTCTGAAACGGGTCATCGCGGCGTCGAGTAAAGCCTGATCCTCCTGACTCAGCCTGCAGGTCGCTTCCACGTCGCGATTACGCATCAGGGCATTGGCCATGCCGCGCCGGGCGTGCTGGCGTTCGCGGGCCTGCACGACCCTGGCGCGCACCTGTGCGCTGTTCTCGGTCGCCGGGCTGCTCGCTGTGCGCAGCTCCTCTCGGGGCACCCGCGGCACCTCGATGTGCAGATCGATGCGATCGAGCAGCGGCGCGGAGATGCGCGCCCGATGGCGGCGCTGCTGCTCCGGCGTGCATGAGCAATTTGCGCGCAGATCACAGTCGTAGCCCTGCGGGCAAGGATTCATGGCGGCGATTAGCTGAAAGCGCGCCGGGAACTCCGCCTGCCGCGCCGCGCGGGAGATTGTGATGCGGCCGGTCTCCAAGGGTTCGCGCAGCACTTCCAGCACGCGGCGGTCGAACTCGGTCAATTCATCCAGAAATAGCACGCCATTGTGCGCCAGCGAGATCTCGCCCGGACGCGGTGTGGAGCCGCCACCGACCAGCGCCACGCCCGACGCGGTATGGTGAGGCGCCCGAAAGGGCCGTCGGCGCCAGAGTTCTGGCTTGAAGCCATGATCACTGATCGATGCGACGATGGCCGCTTCCATTGCCTCTCCATCGCTCATGGGTGGCAGGATCGTGGGTAGCCGACTCGCGAGCATGGTCTTGCCGGTGCCGGGCGGTCCGATCATCAGCATGTTGTGGCCGCCAGCCGCGGCGATCTCCAAGGCACGCCGGGCGCGGTGCTGTCCGCGCACATCGGACAGATCCAAGTCCGAGCTATGGGAGCTACCCGCAGGATTACGGGTATAAGGAGCCAGCGGCTCGCGGCCCGCCAGGTGGCTGCACACCTGCAGCAGATGCTCCGCGACCAATACTCTGCAGCCGTCGACGAGTGCGACCTCATCGGCATTGCCGCGCGGCACGAGGAGCGTGCGGTTCGCTGCCTGCGCCTGCAGTGCGACGGGCAAGGCGCCGCGTATGGCGCGCAACTCGCCACTTAGGCCCAGCTCGCCGACAAATTCATGCGCGCTTAGATCCTGTTGCGTCGGCAGCTGCCCGGAGGCGGCCAGAATGCCCAGCGCGATAGGGAGATCGAAGCGACCGCCTTCCTTCGGCAGATCCGCGGGCGCGAGATTCACGGTGATGCGCCGCATGGGGAACTCGAAGCGCGCGTTCAGCAAGGCCGCGCGGACTCGATCCTTGCTCTCCTTTACCGCAGTCTCGGGCAGGCCGACGATGTTCAGGCCGGGTAGCCCATTGGCGAGGTGCACCTCGACGCTGACCGCGGGCGCATGAATGCCCTGCTGCGCGCGGCTCAAGACGATTGCGAGTGACAAAGGGGGGCGAGCTTCGGCGGATGATGGAGCGAGGAGTCTATCAGAAGCTTCATGCGGCCATGCGCGGGCAAGACGATGATCGGCCCAGGCGGCCAGTGCGCCGCAGACACGCAATCGCTACGAACGCCTAATCCTGCCTGGCTGCGGGAGGGACGGTTCGCAGGTCCGCCTGCTGTTCCAGTTCAGCGATCCGGGACTCCAACGCCATTAGTTGCTCCCGGCTGCGCGCCAGGAGTGCTACCTGCACCTCGTATTCCTCGCGCGTGACCAGGTCGAGCCGCTGGAAGAGGGCCTCCAGACCCGCGCGCAGGTTTTTTTCCATGTCCTGCTGAAACGCACCCAGACCGGCAGGCAGGGCCGCGGCCAGCCTGCGGGCCCAATCGTCCAGTAGCTTGGTTTCAATCATTTCGGTTCCTCGCGCGCCCTGTCGACGGCGCTAGGTTAGGGGCGTCATGCGGCCTTGTCCATAGCGCACCAAAACCGTGCAGGTGGCTTGCAGAGCGGTTCTCGAATGGTGCGGGATGCACGGTACTGTCGTACGGCCGGCATGCTATGTCACTGATGTTTCAAGCTGTAAGTCTCTGGCACGGCACTTGCCCCAGCGGCGCGCACGTACTTTGAATATGCGACTACGAGGATGGCAAGAATGAGAATATCCGTGCGTAATGTAGCGCTGGGAACAGCGGCGGCTGCGCTGTTGGCGGCAGGGCCGAGCCAGGCCGATCTCACCGGCACATTGGCCGCCACCAGCGAATACATGTTTCGCGGCATCGAGACCAGCGATGGCGCGGCAGTGCAGGGAAGTGTGCTCTATTCGCATGCGACCGGCCTTTACGCCGGCGTCTGGGGCTCGAACATCGACGAGACGCTTGGTTCGTCGGAGGTGGATGTCTACGGCGGCTGGACCGGCGATGTAGGTGGCGTCACGCTCGACGTCGGTGCGCTGCAGTACCTGTTTCCGGAGACCAACGAGGACAGCGCAATCTCCAATACCGATTACCTCGAGCTTTATGCCGGTATTGCCCTGGCCGGCTTCTCGACCAAGGTCTTCGTCACTGAGGACTTCTTCAACACGGACGAGGAAGCCTACTACCTCACCGCATCTTACGGTTATCCGGTCACTGACGATGTTACGTTGACGGCGCAGGCCGGTTACAACGGTGGCGATGGGGTTGACGCCTTCGTTGGAGATTCCTACATCGACTACAGCCTTGCGCTCTCGAAGGCCTTCGAGAACGGCTTCGGCGCCAGCTTTGCCGTGGTCAACACGACGCTCGATGAAACCGAGTTCGCGCTCTTGACCAGCGACGACAGCCCCAAGTTCGTGATAACGCTCACCAAAGGTTTTGATTTCTGACGCGCGGACGGAGACGACCACATGAAACTCATCACCGCAATCATCAAGCCCTTCCGACTCGACGATGTTCGAGAGGCATTGTCCGAGATCGGCGTGCAGGGCATCACGGTCACCGAGGTCAAGGGCTTCGGGCGGCAAAAAGGTCATACTGAGCTGTATCGGGGGGCCGAGTACGTCGTGGACTTTCTGCCCAAGGTCAAACTCGAGATCGCCATCGACGACGGGCTGCTCGACCAGGCTATCGAGGCCATCAGCAAGGCCGCCAGCACCGGCAAGATCGGCGACGGCAAGATCTTCGTCCTGCCGCTGGAGCAGGCAATCCGCATACGCACCGGCGAGTCCGGGGCCGACGCTTTATAAGAGCTACAAGAGGGACAGATATGAAACTTGCTCAAAGACTCGCTATTGCGGCCATGCTCGGACTGGCAAGCCTGCCAGGCTGGGCACAGGAGGAGGTAGTAGCACCCGTCTTTAATGAAGGCAACGTGACCTGGATGATGGTGGCCACCGTGCTGGTCATCATGATGTCGCTGCCGGGTCTCGCCCTCTTTTACGGTGGCATGACGCGCTCGAAGAACATGCTGTCCACGCTCATGCAGACATTCACCATCTTCTGCATGATCACGGTGCTGTGGGTGGTATACGGCTACAGCGTCGCCTTCAGCGACGGCAATGCCTTCTTCGGCGGCCTGTCCAAGATGTTCCTGAACGGCGTGATCTACGATCCAAATGGCTTCTTCGTCGCGGCGGCCACCTTCAGCAAGGGGGTTTACATCCCGGAATTGATGTTCGCGATGTTTCAGCTCACCTTCGCCGCCATCACCTGCGCACTCGTGGCAGGCGGTTACGCCGAGCGCATGAAGTTCGCATCGGTGCTCGTCTTTACCGCGATCTGGTTCACCTTTTCCTATCTGCCGATGGCGCACATGGTGTGGTGGTGGGCAGGCCCGGATGCGTACACGGATCCGAGCGTGGTCGCGGACTTGAACGCGTCGGCGGGCCTGCTGTGGCAATGGGGTGCGCTGGATTTCGCGGGTGGCACGGTGGTGCACATCAATGCGGGTGTGGCGGGTCTCATGGCGGCCCTGCTGCTCGGCCGGCGCGCAGGCTATGGCCGGATGCCCATGCCTCCGCACAACCTGACCTTCACGCTGATCGGTGCATGCATGCTGTGGGTGGGGTGGTTCGGCTTCAATGCCGGCTCCAATCTGGAAGCCAACGGCTATGCGGTGCTTGCCTTGGCGAACACCATTATCGCCACCGCCGTGGCGGCGCTGGCCTGGTTATTCGCAGAGTGGTTCATCAAGGGCACGCCGTCCTTGCTGGGCGCCGTCTCCGGTTGCATTGCGGGCCTCGTCGGCATCACGCCCGCCTGCGGCTTCGTCGGCGTGCAAG